>Ga0308157_10002594_pt1 | contig 28844 bp, 19 predicted proteins | sample PhyBR1_FD_201035 | JGI IMG/M metagenome (GOLD analysis project Ga0308157, IMG submission 201035) | Phyllosphere microbial communities from UC Gill Tract Community Farm, Albany, California, United States - DLSLB.R1 | ecosystem: Host-associated > Plants > Phyllosphere > Unclassified | place: USA...
GCCCGGCCTTCATTCGTCAATCGGCCCAAGCGCCTAAGCTCTTCTCTATGTATTCATTGTAACAAATTTGTTACTCCGTGAGTAGAGACCCGGATTTCTCATAATGCCTAGAGCCAGGGGGAGGTTTTTCTTATTCTTCCCTCTTGCAAAAAAGCTCCGGGCACGCTAGCAAGCGGCTCCGAAGCTTACGGGGTGCTACCCCGGCACTAACGCTATGATTCTGTACACCATTGATTCCCAGTATAACCGATGCGTTAAGCGGTCGTCCAGTTTGTTTCGTGTCGGTCATGGGGCAGGAGTTACAGTGGCATCGGTCTCTGCGCCGGTTGTGTCGGTTTCTGTTGCGGCGTCTGGCGCGGCAGGATCGGTGGCTGCGGTCGAAGGGAGGTAGCTGGCTGTGAAGGTCACACTCGCGGAAAGCAATGAGCTTGTGTTACCCGGAAGATAAGGTTGTTGGAAACTGAAATTATCGATGGTCGTGATCCGATCCAGCTTTTGAATCCGATCCATCCAATCGCGAATTTGTATATAGCCGCCTTCAATATTGACGGTTACGTATACCGAACGCAGACCATTAGCGCTTAGCGCTTGGCTTATCGGAGTCGTGACATCCGATGCCGCATCTTCCGACTGCTCGGCGAATTGGGCATCGGACAAGCTAACATCGGCTTTTTCTCCGGCCTCTTTCAAGTCAAGAATGATTTGTTCCATGTTCGCATTTGCAGGCAGCTTGGCTGCAATCTCTTCTTCGGTAAACTCAGTAAGACCTAATGCTGTAAGTTCATCAATTTTATTTTGAAAAATATCATTCTCTTGCTGCAACCTCGTCATTTCCGACTCGTTCGCCTTTAACGTTTCTACGTCAGGACGAATCAGCAGCATATAGAAGCCTAGTAGCGCAAGGAAAAGTACGGCAAGTCCTAATATGATTGCCTGACGGCTATTATGGATTCGTTCCAGCATTGACGTTCTCCTCCTGTGTTTCAAGATCCGTGGAGACAGCGCCCGGAGCAATTGCCTCGCCGATCGAATTCGCCGAGTCGGCGCCGGAAATCGGAGTGCCTCCCAAAGTCTGCGTAGAGATGCTGTATACCGCCGCGTAGAGGTTCGACGCCGTAGCCACTCCTGTTCCCGTATCGCTTTCGCGCGTAATACTGCTGATTCCTACCGATACGGAAAAATACAAACTTTTTAGATCAGCAAGATAGGCCGAAGCTTGATCTAGTCCCGTGAAATCAACCGTTAAGTCAATCGTTCCGCCTTGAGTATAGGCAATGTCCCGAATAACGCCTTTTTCAGGCAAAATGATGTCCAGTTGGTCTAAGACTTCTACCGCATCCATCTTGGCCGCTTCGATGGACTGAATGATTGCGGACGGAGAACCGCCGGAGCCGTTCAGCTTCGCCAACTCCAATTGCTTAAGGGTGCTGTCATCCGTCAATCGTTGAATCGTAAGCGTTTGTTCGTCCAATTGGCTTTTCCCGGAAACATACATGTATGCAACGGAAGCTGCTGCCAGAATCCAAATGATCAATAGCGCAGACAAAGCATACGGCAGCACCTTCGCTTCACGATCCGTTCTCGGCAGCAAATCAATCAAGCTGTTTTTATCGTCACGCAGCGCGGCACCTACCGCTACGCGATACAAATTGAGCGACGGATCCGCATATTTCCCCGGCGCCGATTCCAACTCCAACTCGTGGATATCGATCTCCGCCAATGCCTGACGCAGCTCTCCGACCAATTGGTTTCGGATCGAGCCCGCTCCGGTCACGACCAGTTCGGTGATTCTTGCAGCGCCGTCGTGCAAGCTGTACTGATAGAAGTTGAGCATCCGCGAAATCTCGGCCGTCACCTCGACCAGCTGTTCCATCGAAAGCTTTTCGCCGATGAGGGAAGTCTTTTGAGCCAGATAAGATTCGGATTCGAATAGAGGAGCTTCGTCTTCGATATCGAGCAGGTTAATGGTACGCATGAAAATAGGATGGCCTTCGCGGAACATGTAAACATCCAATTGCGACTGCTCCAGATGCACAAGCATCGTATCGGCAAAAGGCTTGTTCTGGGCAATCTCGGCCATTCGCGCAAGCGCTGTCGCAGATACTTCTACACTTTCCGTTTTGATGCCCGCTTCATCCAGAATCTCGATGTATTCCGTAATCAGCTTTCGCGGTGCGGCAAAAACAAGTACTTTGGTGACTTCCTCTTCACGGCCGTCTTCCTGAATTTGAGTCTCGCGCCCGATGGGAATGAAGTCGTACACCGGTTCTTCGAACGGGAGATGCAAACCCGTTTCGACTTCGAGCGCAACCAGTTGTTGTACTTGCTTCGTTTGTATGGCCGGGATCGACATTTTGCGGATAATAACCTGGGAAGGCGGTACGGACAAGGCAACACGGCTGCCCTTTAACCCTTCTTGCTCCGCCCACTGACGAATCTGAAAGCGCAGCTTCTCCTCGTCCGCGATCTGGTTTTCGATAATGGTTCCGGGCTCAAGCGGCAAAAATGCCTGCTTTTCATATTCCCAGGTTTTGTTGTTTTTAAGTTGAATGAAGCGGACGCCGGTCTGTTCGATCGTCAGTCCCGCTTTTTTGCTTCCGAATCCCAGCATGCCTGGTGTGTCCTCCTAACCGATTAGCGAGAAATATCTGCCGATAATCTGCGTTCCGTAGAGATAAGCAATCAATGTACCCAGCGCAAGCCACGGACCGAAAGGAACGGGCTGTTTGCGTTGTACAATTTTAAAAGCGATAAGCAGGATGCCGACGACCGTCCCGAACGCACAAGCCATCATAAACGCCAGCACGGCAGGACCAATTCCGAGCACAAGACCGCATAAGGCGAATAGTTTGACGTCCCCCATCCCCATGCCGCCTTTACTGAGTAGTAAAATGAGGAGAATCAGTCCGCCGCCGAAAACGCCGCCGAGTGCGTAATGCCACCAGGGCGCTTCCATAAAAACAAACCGAAGCACGATCAGGATAGGCGCGAAAAACAAAAGGACTTTGTTCGGGATGAGCATGTATTTCAAATCCGCGACCGTGACGATGACGCAAAGGCTGGCTAACACGATACCGATCGCAGCCGCCCCCGTCAGTCCGAAGCGGAGAAACATCCATAGGAAAAGTAACCCGGTGGCCGCTTCGAACAGCGGGTATACCGGTGAAAATTTAACGCCGCAATGCTGGCATTTACCGCGTGAAAAGATATAGCTGAATACCGGAATCATATCTTTTGCGCCCAGGCGAGTGTTGCAGCTTCCGCAGCGCGATGGCGGGTGAACGACGGATTCGCCGACAGGGACCCGGAGTCCGACGACATTGAAGAAAGAGCCGAATAACAGGCCGATGACGGTAATGTAGATGGCGATGAAAATAGTCATAGTAGGTGATGGATTGGAATGGGGCGCTCCGGTCTAAAAGGTTGTTCCAATCGCTGTTACCCTCCAATTTCTTGATTAGATTAGGCAAAGGGGGAAATTGGAGGGTAAAGGCGACCGCTCCGCTTTTCCATAATCCTTTTAGCTTTCCGCTGAGATTCCAATCTTGGGGTGGGAAGGGGAAAGATTAAGGGATAAAGAGAAACCGGAAAAACGAATGGTTTTCCGGTTTCTACTTTTGGTTGTTGTTTATTTTTTAGTTGCGCTCAACACTTCTGAACCTTCATAAGAATGAGCCGTAGTAGTACCATCGTTTAAAGTTACATTCTCCAGTGCCCCTGTATCGCTGAACGTAACGGTAGTCCCTGTAACCAAAGTTTTTTTAGAACTTGGCAGTACGATGCCATTTTCCAAGTAATTTCCTCCAACCATTTCGGCTAATGTTACTTCTCCGGCATTTTCGAAGTCGCCGTTTTCAGCATCAATAACGTACATTCTTGCTGCATTATAAACCTGGCTAGCCGTGCTCAAGTCGCCATTGTCTCTCGACTTATTGATGATGTTACCGATCAGCGGAATCGCGATAACCGCGATGATCGCGATGATAACCAGTACCGCCAAGAGCTCGATCAGGGTGAAGCCATTTTCTTTACCCATTTTTTTCATTACGCGCTGCATGAGCGTTGGCTTAGCCGACTTTACGACTTCTACTTCATTGACTGCTTCTACTGCTTGATTCATCTTGTTTGTCACTCCCGTGGTTTGATTTTCCGGACGCTGCCGGGCCTTGCATTTTTCGATCCTGCCTTGCAGGAATCGAATCGCGGCGCTTCACATATCTCCTGCCATCATTAGCAGAGCACTTCACAAAGAGCCGCGCGCTTTCTTAAAAGCTGCTGTACAACGAGAACATCGGAAGCATGATCGCTGCCATAATGACCCCTACGACTGCCGCTAAAAATGTAATCAGAATCGGTTCCAACAAAGACTTCAATCGATCGACGGTATTATCCACGTCCATCTCATAAAAATCTGCGACTTTACCGAGCATATCGCCCAATGCGCCGGTTTCTTCGCCGATCGCGACCATTTGCGTTACGAGCGGAGGAAACACCCACGATTTGGCTAAAGGCTCAGATAAGGTTCTTCCTTGCCGCAGCGAATCGCCCGCACTTTGAATGACTTTACCGATCACTTTGTTTCCTGCTACATCTTCAACGATGGTTAAAGATTGAAGAACAGGGACCGCGCTCGCATATAATGAAGAAAAAGTACGAGTGAACTGTGCAATAGAACTTTTTTGATTCAATTTCCCGAATACCGGAACTTTAAGTTTGGCGTAGTCGATCCAATAAGCACCTTGCTCAGTGCGTTTTGCTATAAAAAATGCCGCAACTAAAATTAGAATTCCAAGTCCCCAGAAATACCACCCGTGCTGAATACTATTACTGAGTGCCAAGACCGCTACCGTAATCGCAGGCAGCTCCGCATCGAATGAATCGAACATTGTTACGAATTGAGGCACGATGGCCCAAAGCAGGTACACCGTCGATACGATCGCCAATATCGCCACCGTCGCCGGATAAGTCAGCGCCGATTTCACTTTCTCGCGAGTCGAGTGCTGCTTTTCAAAAAACACTGCGAGTCTGTCCAGCGTGCCTTCCAAGTCCCCCGTCTCTTCCCCCGCGCGTACCATGCTCACAAACAGCGAAGGGAAGATCCGTTTGTGCTCCTGCACTGCTTGGGAGAAAGGGATCCCCTTCAGCAGGCTTGATGCAACCTGGATCAATGCTCCTTTTAACGCTTTGCTCTCGGTCTGTCCTGCCAAAATCGTCGTCGCATCCACAATGGTTATGCCTGCACGAATCAATGTAGCGAACTGACGGCAGTAAATAATAAAATGTATCGATTTGACCGGATTGCCGATATAAATCTCTTTCGACAATACCGTATTGTTTTTCTCGACAAGCGAGAACACTTTCAATCCGCGTTTGCGGAGTTCTTCCATTGCGGCGGCTTTGTCAGTGGCGTTGAGTTTGCCCTTGAGCTGCTTGCCGCTGCCGGTTCGCACCTGATATTCGAACTGTGCCATCAGGCGGTCACCTCCGTCATGTATTCTTTGGCCGCCGCCGGATCAACCTGTCCGCGCTGCAAGTGCTCGCGAATGTTCATTTCCAGCGTATGCATGCCGTGAGCTTTTCCCGTCTGCATTACGCTGCGGATTTGGTGAATCTTCTCCGAACGGATCAGGTTAGCAACGGCCGGCGTGTTAACCAGAATCTCGGTTGCGCATGTTCGGCCTTGCCCGCCGCGGTTCGGAAGCAATCGTTGCGAGATTACTGCAGTCAGAACCGATGCCAGCTGCGTGCGAACCTGAGGCTGCTGATGTCCCGGAAAAGCATCGATGATCCGGTCGATCGTCTTCGGCGCGTCCGTCGTATGCAAGGTTGCCAAGACTAAATGCCCGGTCTCCGCTGCGGTGATCGCCGCCGAGATCGTCTCCAAGTCGCGCATTTCCCCGACCAGAATGACGTCCGGATCCTGCCGGAGCGCCGCTCTTAATCCGTCCGCAAAACTTGCTGTGTCCAATCCAACCTCGCGCTGGTGAACTAGCGACTTACGATGTTCATGCATGAACTCGATCGGATCTTCCAGCGTTACGATATGTTTGCTCGTCTTGCTATTCACGTCTTGAATCATCGCTGCCAGCGTCGATGACTTGCCGCTTCCTGTCGGCCCGGTGACCAGAATCAGCCCCTGCGGCCGATGGGCGAGTGTAGCCAGTGAAGCAGGTAATCCTAATTGTTCCATCGTCGGAATGCGCTCTGGGATAGAACGAGCTGATATAGCCGCATATCCCTTTTGCCGATACACGTTGATCCGGAAACGATCGGCGCCCGGCAGCGAATAAGCGAAGTCCAGCTCGCCTTCCGTACGGAATCGAATCGCCCGTTCCTCGCCAAGCAGCTCATCGGCCATTTTCTCCGCTTCCGCAGGACTGACGATACCGCCGGCCAAAGCCATCAGCGAGCCGTGAATCCGCACGCTCGGCGGAGCGCCGACCGCAATATGCAAGTCGGAGGCGCCTTTGGCGTGCATCTCGCGCAGCAGCTCTTCGATTGTCCGTGTTTGTTCGTTCATCTTCAGCAGCTCCTCGCCATTATTAGAAGCCCTTCCGTTAATGGGCGACGGTTTCTTTCATGACTTCCTGCAAAGTCGTAATGCCCATGCCGACTTTGCGGAAGCCGTCTTCGAGCAGCGACTTCATGCCTTCGTTTCTCGCTACGTCACGCATGTCTTCGATACTGCCCGATTCATTGATCAGACGGCGCATCGCGTCCGTCATCGGCAGAACCTCGTGGATCGCAACCCGACCGCGATAACCGGTACTGTTGCAATTTCCGCATCCTCTGCCCTTGTACAATTTATCGGCGAAGATTCCGTTACTCTGCATAAGAATTTTTTCCTGTTCTGAAGGCGTGTACTCCGTTTTGCATTCCGGGCATATTTTCCTGACCAGACGCTGGGCTACGACTCCAATGAGCGATGAGGCGATCAGATACGGCTCGATGCCCATATCGCGAAGCCGCGTCACGCTGCTGACCGCATCGTTCGTGTGGAGCGTTGACAGAACTAAGTGACCCGTCAGCGAAGCACGCACCGCGATCTCCGCCGTCTCGGTATCCCGGATTTCCCCGACCATGACGATATTCGGGTCCTGCCGGAGAATGGAGCGCAGTCCGGCCGCGAACGTTAATCCGACCGCCGGGTTCACGTGAACCTGGTTGATGCCTTCGATCTGGTACTCGACCGGATCTTCGACCGTGATGATATTCGCTTCTTCGGTATTCAAGTGATTGAGCGCCGAATATAGCGTCGTCGTCTTACCACTGCCTGTAGGACCCGTCAGCAGCATGATTCCGTACGGACGTTCGATCATTTCCTTGAATACAGCCGAGTTGCGATCATCGAAGCCGAGTTTATCCATCGTCTGTACGCCGGTCGTCAAATCGAGCAGCCGGAGTACGATTTTCTCGCCATGCACGGTCGGCAGCGACGATACGCGGATATCGATCATGCGATAATCCACCTGCATCTTGATCCGACCATCCTGCGGCAGACGCCGCTCGGCAATGTTCAGCTTGGCCATGATCTTCAGGCGAGCCGTAATGAACCCCTGCATTTGCTTCGGAATCATCCGCTCGGTCCGCAGCGATCCGTCGATCCGATACCGGATCGCCAGATTGTTTTCGCCCGGGTCAACGTGAATATCAGACGCCCGAAGCTGAGCAGCCTGTTGGATCATCTGGTTGACCAGCTTCACGATCGGCGAGTCTTCGTCGGTGATCTCGGTTTCTTCGATCTCCTCCGCGCTCGGCAGCTCACCCATCATTAGGTTCATCGAATCGCGCATCCCGTAGTGACGGGCAATGGCTCGCTGCAGCTCATCCCGTGTGCAGATCGCCGGCTCGATGCGGAAGCCCGTGCTCATGCGCAGATCTTCGATGGCGAAATAGTCGAGCGGATCGGCCATGGCAACCATCAGCTTCCCGCCTTCTTTCATGAAAGGAAGGACTTGATAGCGCTTGGCCATGCTTTCCGGAATGATCTGCGTGATCGCGGGATCGATCTGGTACTTGAACAGGCTGACGTGCGGAATCCCGAGCTGGAACTCCAGCACTTCGATCAACTGCTGCTCCGTAATGGTGCCTTGTGCGATCAGGTGGTCACCGAGCTTGCGCTTGGTCTCCCGCTGTTCGACGAGCGCCTGCTGCAGCTGTTCTTCGGAAATAATGCCGTTCTCGACGAGCAAGTCGCCGAGCCTTTTTTTAACGATTGCCATTCCCGCTTCATCTCCGCCTATATTTATTGAAATTTAAGATTCAAACTTTGCCGTTTCCAACCGAAATAAAATAAGGATTGACAAGCTCCTGAGACAAATGGTTCACCAAAACTGGGACCGGCGACCCTAAGCGTCTTTTTATATATCGTAGAATCGGGAGGTTTTTTTAGAGGGTTTGAGAAAAAAAACGAAAATTCGTGCAGGTTTATAATTTCGTGCAATTTATTTTCTCCGTCTAAGTAATTAGTATTGAGAACCTAAGGCTTATGACCTAAAATGATTATAAGCATAGCGGATCAAGTTTGACAATAAAACCAAAAGATTTGCTTTCGGAATCTTTTCGATAAGGACCGTATAATCAAAAGCCAATACAGGCAGCGAGACCGATCAGGAACATTTTCTACATCTAAGGAGGAGTAACATTGAAAGCAAAAAAGGTATTCATCTGGACCCTGGCGGCCGCGCTTCTGCTAATCAGCGTGCCTTTCGGAATCTGGAAAGCGGAAGCTGAAACTCCTTATCCGGTACGGATCTTGGAAATCGTGGATAACGGCGACTTTGTTTTGCAAAGCAAATTTAGCGCCACGGGCAGCGTTACGGTCGAAACGATGAGAATGAAGACATTCGTCGCCCAACGCAGCGAACTAAGCGGTAAATACGACGCGATTTATTTCGGAAAAGGCACGTACAGTCCGAAACTCCCCCAGGCTTTCCTGGCCTCTACTTACAGCAGTTCTCAAGCAACCCTGCAAAAAAATGCGCATAACACTTCCGAGTTGATGAATGACCTTACGACGACGAAAATGAACCAGATCCAAAAAGCCTATATCGACAACGGGCTTCCGGTCATTTTTTACGACGGCTCGACTACCGGGAATTCGAACTACGCTTCAACCAGTAATATGTATAAGCTTTACAACGCGAATAAAAAAAAGAGCAACGTATTAACTGTGAAAAGCGATACGGATACCACGACGTACTCATGGTGGACCGGAACAAAAACGATTAAATCCGATCTGACCAAATTGGCCGATTCGATCAAAAGCGGCGACAATCGCTTCAAGCAGCGTCCTCAACTCGTCGTGCAGGCTCCTTCGGCGGCTTCTTACAAAGCGGGAAATAAAGTCGCATTCAATTTTCAAATTTATAATATGAGCGCGAGCAGCGTAGGAAGCAGCAACATCAATCTGTACGCCAGCGTGGACAAAGTTCTTCCGACCACCGATGAAAACCTCGTTTCCAGCACGGCGGTAACCGCAAACAGCGGACAGATCGTCTATACGGTTCCCAATACGTATTCCGGTCCTCTGTACTGGCGTTTATCCGCAACCTTTGCTGGCACGGCAAACGCTCAGCTGGAAACGCCGGGTCTGCAGGCCTACAGCGAAGGTTCGATCGTGCTGAGCAACGAAATGACCAATATCCGCGTGCTGCAAGTTATGCCCAATGACGATGTCAGCAGCCTTTCCAAAACGGAAAACATGGTGCAATCTTATTTGAACGACCCCAGCAAAAAGTACAACATCACGATTACGCCCATGACGTTCGCAAACTTTGCCAACCGAAGCGTTTATCAAAATCTTAACGGCAAGTACGATATGATCATCTTCGGTTTCGCCGACGAATACGGACGCCTGACTAACGCGATGTTGACTCCGGAAATTGCCGACTATGTTACAGCGTTCATCAAAACGGGCCAGTCCGTCATGTTCACGCACGATACGATTCTGGTCAACTCGAACGATACCAAGAACAACTGGTCGACTTCCTTCGGCGACATTACCGGACAGAACGGCGTACTGACCAATCTCGGTTACGGCAACCCGTTCTCTTCCTCCAAAGTTCAAGAAGTGAATTCGGGCATGCTGACCCAGTTCCCATTCGATCTTCGCACGGCCGCAGGTTCGACATCGGCCGGAAGTAATAATTACGGAACAATCGCTACGACGCATAACCAGTATTATATGGCGGATCTCAATGATCCGGATGTAGTCGTCTGGTATAACATCAATAACGACACTATTCGGGATAACGACGACAGCTACGACCATTACTACACGTATTCAAAAGGCAATGTCACTTATTCCGGTACCGGTCATAATCCCAACAACGGATTCCCGGACTGGGAAAAAAAGTTGTTCGTCAATACGATGTACCGGGCGTATATCGGTTCCAACCACGCGCCGACCATCACTGTAACGGCTCCCGTACCCGCCCAAGGCGCAGCGGATATCGTCAAAAAATCGTACCTGAAAAATTTGACGCTCAGTTATCAAGTCGACGATTTGGACCTGAAAGATCTGTACGTATGGTCGACGGTTCGCTTTAAAAACGGAAACAACTACTTGACTCAACTGGATTCTCCCGATCTTACGAACCAGAAAACGCTCAAAGGAACGACCATCACTAAGTCTTTTGCAAATCCGTTCCCGAACGGAGGCGTATTGACCGTAGAGATCGAAGCTCGCGACAAACTTGGAGCCAAAGTGGTCAAAACGTTCAATATTACGATCGAAAAAGAAACGGTAACGCTCGACGCGACCCGCGACTTTAAAAGCGGCGTCAATGCCAGTCAAGAAAGTACAAATCGAGAATCGGAAATCGATAAACCGGTAACGATCAATTATGTAATCAAAGCTCCGGATATCAAAGTCGGTTCCGAACTGATTAAAGCCGGCGAAGAAGGACAAGCCAAACTCCTGATCTCTTCTTTGCAGTTCAACGAGACGATTCCTGCCGGACTCAAAGTAGATCTCGCTGCCCTTCCCGCAGGGATGACGGCCAGTCCGAATCCCGCGACCGGAGCATCGGCTACGACGCTGTCTATGAAGATGAAGGATATCACGTACACGCTGAACCCGACAAAAGATACGTACGTAGCCGATTTGAAAGAACCGATTACGTTTGATCTCAAGTTAACGCCGACGAAACAACAGCAAAGCCCGCCGTTTACGCTCGATACGGCGGTAATCCAATATCAGGATCTGCACTCGGTATCGTCCGCCGTGGATCCGGCTGCTCTCGCACTGCTGAAGCAGTACGGCCTGATCGTGCTCAACGACGGCAAAACCTCCAGTATCTCGAACGGTACGGTAAACGGTCGGGCGGTGTTCAGCGGATCGGCCAAATTCGGTTCGGACAACAGAGGTTTCAATATTAATCCGCCTGTGAATAGCGCATCGGCCCCTGCTATTCAAACAGGCGGAGACTTGAGCGTCGAAAACGGAGGCATCAATAACGGCCCTCTGCTGATCAGCGGATCGGCAGTGCTCAAAAACTTCGGTCTGACGCAAAAATCGATTATCGCCGACGGCAGCATTACGATTCCGAACAGCTACGGCATGGAAAATACGTCGATATGGGCAGGCAAAGATTTATCTTTGCCGGGCGTCTGGCTGGGCAGCGGCAGCTTCTACGCCGTGAACAATTTCTCCAACGCCGATCCTTCCAATCCGCTGAACAAAGGCGGGATGACCGGCGGCAGCGTAACTTACGGCGGAACCAGCAGCATGACGAACGATTATACGCACCAGTCTACGCCGACCGAAGTAAAAAAAGTGCTCGACGCCAAAAAGAAAGAATGGTCGGCGCAGACCGTTACTGATTTTACGGCGTTAAAACAGTCCATGCTGTCTTTGTCCAATACGTACGGAGCCATGAAAGCAAGCGATACGTATAAAGGCACGAATACGACATTCACAGGTACGGACGATACGATCAATGTGTTCTCCGTCGACGGCAATCAATATCCGAATCTAGAGAATATCACGGTCAAAACAAAACCCAACGCGACAATCGTTCTTAACATTAAAGGCGGAGACGTCGCTTTCGCTGGAGGTTTTAACATCGTCGACGCAGCGACCGGACAACCTCTCGATGTGTCCAACCGACTTATCGTCAATTACACGGGCAGCGGAAAAGTCACGATTGCGGGCCGGGGAGTTCCGGGCACGCTGATTGCTCCGCAAGCCAGCATCGCGTTCCAGGACGGAACGATCGACGGCATGGTCGTCGCCGGAGACGTATACGTATCGACGACGACCGACAGCGTCACGATCAAAGGAACAAGCTTTGCCGGAAGCGGCGAAGGAAGCGCGACGCCGACGGCCCCGGTATCGGTCAAGTTCCCGGATCTTTCGTTCTCTGCCGTTCGCAAAGTTTCTTCGATTCAACTGCAAGATCAGAAAATTTGGATCGGCGATCAAATAAAGATCGATTCGGAGCGAGGCTTGAAGATCCTTCCTGCCGATGCGACGAATCAAACTCTGGAATGGTCTTCCCTAAATCCGGATATCGTATCGATTTCGGCGGACGGTACGATTAAAGGCCTGAGTCCGGGCACGGCGACGATCCAGGCCAAAGCGCTGGACGGCGGCAATGCGGCTCCGGCAAGGGCGACCATTACCGTGATGGAACCGGGGTTGGGAATCAACGGCCCGGATGCCGTACGCAGCACGCAGACCATTAATTTGATTGGCGGCTCGAACAGCGACCGCTTCACTATGATTAATCCGGTGTGGACGATTCTCCCCGGCGGTACGGGCACGGCAGCACTGCTTAATGCCAACACGCCAACCGTTTCGCTGAAAGGCTTGACGCCAGGCACGGTAACCGTTCAGCTCCAAGCCGAATTGACCAATAACCTGGGCGTCCCTCGTTCTTACACGACGACCAAGCAGATTACGGTACAAAACGGCTTGACTGACGTAACCATTACAGGACCCAGCCAAGTGAACAAAGGTGGCACGATCAATCTCGAACGCCTTTTGACTCCTGCCGAGATCTCGAACACACAAACAACATGGACGATCCTAACCGAACCCGGAGCGACCGGCGGAGCAGCGTTAAGCTCTCCGAACAGTCCTTCGACTACGCTGATCGGACAAACGCCCGGCAAAGTCATCGTGCAGGTCACTGTTACTACAGGCGGCAGCAATCCGCAAACGGTAACGGCCCGGAAAGAAATCTGGGTGCTCGGACTTGATCTGAGCAGCGATACGATCGTAGATCAAGGAAAATCGATCAATCTGACTGCTTCTATTATCCCTTCCAACTTTACGGGGACGCTTCCGGCCGTCACATGGTCGGTAGTCGATAAAGGTTCGGCAGGAGGTCCTTCGCAGTCGGCGGAAATCAAGTCGGTTACAAGTACAGGCGTGACCGGCGCCGCGGCAACCTTGACCGGAGTGAAACCGGGCGTTGTCACGGTAACCGCTCAAGTTAACGGCTTGACGGTCACCCGTGATATTACGGTGCGCGGACTCGATCTGCAAGGTGCCGCTGCGGTAGATGTAGGCGCCGGCATTCCGATGAATGCTCTGATCCTTCCGAACGCGTCGGCGCTGGGAAGTTCCCCGGTGTCCTGGTCGGTTACGGATTATGTAGGTGACGGCAGCACATCGGAAGCAAGCAGCCCTCGAGCTGCGATCGTACAGAGCCCGTCCAATCCGACTGCAGCAACATTGACCGGCAATCGTCCCGGTCTGGTCGAAGTTACGGTTACCGTAGGCAGCCTGACCCAAAAACAACGGGTTCGGGTTAATCCCGCCGTCAGCCAGCTTCAACTTCCGGCACAGCTTATTTTGCAGGAAGGCAGCACGTATAATCTGTTCAACGATCTGAACGTCGTTTCCGGCGGCGGCGGCATTACGGCTACGTCTATCCGGCCTTTGTTGAGCTGGACCAGCAGCACGCCTTCGACCGCTTCCGTGAACGCCGACGGTCTGGTTAATGCGCGCAGCCAAGGATCGACTCCGGTGATCGTCTCTTATCTCAAACTGGGTTCTGCTGTACCGATTACGGCGCAGACGACCATTATTGTACAAAAACAACTTCTGTCCGAAGACGGAGACCGCTACTAAGTCTTCTTCTCCGGGATCGCACCAAAAAAAGCAGCTTCGCCCGATGATTTGGGCGAAGCTGCTTTTTGTTTAACCTTTTGCTGTATGGTTCGGGCTTACTGATTGACGGAATCCAATTGGATTTTGCCGGCCGTGACGCTGACCTGCGGCACGTGCGGAAGACTGATTCCCTGATGTTCGAAGACTTGATTGTTATAATCGACTTGGAATCTGGAATTTTCTATGCCTTCTCCCGGATCGATCTGAGGAGAGAACTGAATATTCGAACCTCCGTCTTTGGAATCTCCGATAACCGAATTGACGGTCAGGTCGTCTTTGGCGAAAAATCCGCCTTCCAGTCTGAAATTGGTTCCGACTCCGTATAATTCGGCCGTACTGTCCGTATAGAAAAATCCGCGAAGCGTATCGGCTGCGGCTTTAAATTTATCTACGCGATTGAGCAGCACTTCGCCTTTGGAAATGACCACGATCTCTTTATTGCCGCTGCTGTCTTGGATGCCGTGAATCGAAGCGTCTTGAATCGTCGTCTTGCCCAGCGTAAACAAGGTGGAATCCACATCGATCGGACCGGCAAGCGTCACATTGCCGGTAACCAGCAGATTGCTGGCAATTTTCAGCGGCGTACTGCTGACGGTATTGTTGACAATCAGATCGCCTTTGACGATTAACCAGTTACCGCTTTTCTTCCCCGGTTCCGTGCCCAGATCGCTGAGCAGTCCTCCGTCCAACGTCAGCGTAGATCCGTGCCGCGGATCATCGTAGATTAAGGTGGTATCCATCGCCCGAAGTTTGTTTTGGACAGCCAACAGATCGCTTTCGTATTTGGCCAACGCATCTTCGTAAGCTTTTTTGGCTTCGTTATATATTCTTAATTCTTTCAAATAATTTTTTTGATCCTCGTCCGGGGCACTTGCTGCCGGAGGCACAGGTTCAATCAACTCCGGCTTGGGAGGCTTGATCGGAAGAGCGATCTTGATCCCGCTTTGTTGATCCAGGTAACCGGCCAGATTGCCATAATTATCAGCCACTTCTTTACGGCTTTTCTTCAGTGCTTCGGCCAGCTTATCGATTACCGATTGATCGACGTCGATCTTGATAAATTTTTGTTTGTTTTTGATTTTGATTTGATCCAACGGAATATTCAGCGCTTCTTTGATCCGTTTTCCGGTCTCCGTGCCGTTGCGGCTACTGTTAACGGAGACGTACGGACCGCCGCTTTTGGATACGACCAACTGATCCAGCGATTGTATATAAGCAAGCGGAAGCTGTCCGCTGCTGCCTGTTTTCATTTTGGGGAACAGACTCGGCTCCGACTGCCAGACATTGTTATTGTTGTATCGATACTTGGCGACCTGACTGACCTGCAGCTTATTGCCCGCATAGATATTGCCTTTGATCAGCGGGGAGCCGTTCAAGATCAGATTATTTTCCGAGCCGAACGCATAATTCAGAAAGTCCGGATACATATTGACTTTCACCTGCTGGGTCAGCGTCCGTTCGACTCCGTTCACGATCGCGCCCGCTCTTAAAGTAATCGTATACGCCGTATTGGCCTGCAGCCCGCTCGCCAAATCAGCTTTCACTTGAGGTCTCGCCAGAAGTCTGCCGGAAGCATTGGCCAAATCTTCCGTTTTGACTCCTTCTTTATTGAGCTCAGGGTCCAGAGAAGCCACGATTCCGGTCAAAGCCGATCCCAAATCGGCTTCTCTGAAATCGGGATTTGCCGTTTTGGCATTGATTTGCGCGGCGATCGACGCCACCGACTCGTCCAGCACCTTCTGCGTCAACTGAAGACTCTGAATATCGTTTTCGCGAGTCAATGTCCGCCTTGCTCCGCCGACTGCCGCGCTGAGCACCGCTACGCCGAGCAGCGTCAAGATCAGCATCATAAACATGACCATGACGAGCGCAGAACCTTTTTCATCCCGCCATCGTTTCATCGTATTCGCTCCTCTTGTTTATCACTTAAAATCCGAATCGACTTTCCAGCGTAACCGCCGAATTACGATCTGCATTTTGCTGCTGAAGTACAAGTTTGATATTGATCAGACCGGTTTCGCAGTTTTGTGCATAATTGGAACATTCGACAAAAATCGAAGAACCGGAAATTAACGAAGCATTCACGTGCGTTGCCTGATAAGCATCCGATTGAGCGGCCGCTGCCACGATATCAACCGGAGTCCCCGTCGAATCATTGTCTTCCTTAGCTAAGATTGTAGGTTGGATTTGCAATTGCCCTCCGTGAATAGCGACGGTTTCTTCAAGCGGTTGTCCTTTTAAAGCTTGGGCACGTTTGAGTCGTATGCCCGATGCTCCGGTTTTTTCGTCAGTATAGACATAAATTCGGTCGGGCGAAAAAACATACAGCTCTGTAATGACAGCAGACATCACAATATCCGCTTCCTCACGCAGCATGTTTTCCACATTTACTGCACGAAAGCTTTTAAATCCATAAATAACGGTGGTAGAGATCAATCCTAGCACCATACCCATCAAAGCCAATACAGCCAGAAGCTCCACCATCGTAAATCCATTTTCTTTGCCAAACTTCTTAGCGAATCGCAGCCGCATTGACATATCCCTCCACTGTAACCGAATCAGCGCCCGGTCCTCCGTTGCCACTTACTGTAACAGCAATAGGAATGAGCAGCCTAGCCCCCTCCGACCCTAAATTTTTATCACTTTGCAAACTTGATTTGATATTCGGCTGATATGTTACTTCGATCGTATAAGGCACTCCGTTGACGGTCGGACTGAAGATGTTCTTGAACAAGTCGGGATCAAAATCAGCAACGTCTCCAAAAATTTCTCTATACTCGCACACGCCAGACGACGCACTCGAACAGATATCAAACATATTCGGCGTAATGGATGGCGGTTCTCCTTCGGCCGTACGATCCAGAAAATAACTTTCTAATTGGGCAAAATCTTGTTTTTGCATGTATACAAGAGCACTCCGGGCAAGATTCGACATGATCGTTTTATTTTGATTACTCTTGGCGAAGGTCATCGCATTGCTGAAATAAGCCGTCATCACAAGCGACACGATCGATAAAATCAATAACGCTGCTAAAATCTCGATCAGCGTAAATCCTTCTTCCTTTTTAAAACGCTCCAGCAAAAAAACTCCTCCTTCCGGCGCGTCTGCGAAACTTCCGAAAATCACGTTCCAAAGAGACGGCATTCGCTTATATATCGGTCTTTTTCACTCCTTTCATTATATGTTCAGGCGATAGGAGGAGCAACGATTATTTAGGTCTTTCGGCCCCCATTTCCGTAACTTGCGGGAATCGCATGAAGGCGAACAAAAGTGGTATGATAGACAAGTCGAATAAAGCGTTTTCTTCAAACTTCATAGATCGAATCCTGCCTATACCCATTCCGCAATCAAGGCACTTAACCGAAGGAGGAAATTTACTTATGGCATTACTGTCCTGCAACTTTTATTCCGAATCGCTCGGTCTCAGCACGTCGATGAACGTTATTCTGCCCCAGCAGACCCGTTCGCAGATCGGCTTGGCCAACATCAAACGTCCCGGTCCGCACAAAACGCTCTATCTGCTGCACGGATTGTCCGACGACGACACGATCTGGGTACGCCGCACGTCGATCGAACGCTATGCCGCCGCTTACGGAATCGCCATCGTCATGCCGCAGGTGCACCGGAGTTTCTATACGGATATGGCTTACGGGGAAAAATATTGGGAGTTTATCAGCGAAGAGCTGCCGGAGCTGGCCCGTTCCTTCTTCCCGCTGTCGGCCGAGCGCGAAGACAACTTTGCGGCAGGACTATCCATGGGCGGATATGGAGCGTTCAAGCTGGCGCTGCGCAGACCGGATCTGTTCGCGGCAGGCGCCAGCCTCTCCGGAGCACTGGATATCGCCTCCATGACCGAAAATCCCGATAACCCCCGCTCCGGCCTCCTGCGTACCGTTTTCGGCGAGGAGAAAGTACGCGGCAGCGAAAACGATCTGCTGTACCTGCTGGATCGCGTATCGAAATCGAGCATGCCGAAGCCGAAACTGTACCAGTGCTGCGGCACCGAAGATTTCCTGTATAAAGACAACCAGACGTTCAAAAAAGCGGCTGAAGGCAGCGGGCTGGACTTTACGTACGAAGAAGGTCCCGGCGAGCACGAATGGGGATATTGGGATAAAATGATCCAAAACGTGCTGGAGTGGCTCCCTCTCGGCGAACCGAGCAAGTAAAGAGCGTTCGTCAGCTTTGTTTGTATCCGTCTAGACAGAAAACATTACGAAATAACGAACGGCTGCTCTTAAACGCGAATGCAAACAAGCCATGTCTCCGTAACGATGAGACACGGCTTGTTCGGCGTTGAGACTCGGCTAACACTTTTAAGATCCTATTTGGAGGTCGCATCGGTTCGCCCGGCGGACGATGCGGCTTCGTTGGAGCGCCCTAATTCGTTGCTCGCTTTGCAGATCCGATTGCGCCCGCTTTCCTTCGCGCGGTACAAAGCATCGTCGACGCGGCGGAACAAGGTTCTGGGAGCTCCCGCGTACGACAAGCCGTACCCGAGCGAAACAGTCAACTGTAGGCGGGTTCCGTCATCCAATACGAAAGCCTGTCCCTCTACGACCGATCGTATCCGTTCCGCGACGCGCACGACCGACTCTTCTTCGTGACGGTCGATCACGATCGCGAACTCTTCGCCTCCGTTACGGGCCGCATAGCTGTCGACAGGCGAGCATGAGGTCAGAATTTTGCCGAGCTGCCTGAGCACAATGTCCCCGGCCGGATGTCCGTGCGTGTCGTTCACGCGCTTGAAGTGATCGATATCGAGCAGGATCAGGCCGAACTCTTCTCCGTGCTTCTGGGCACGCTTCACGCGTCGGTCGTACAGCATATGAAAAGCTCTCGGATTATGCAGCCCCGTCAGGAAGTCGCGATGCGCGGCGTCTTCCATAAAAGCGAAAAGTTCGTTGGAATTTTTGAGATGGCGCAGCATGAGGAAGGTAAAGACGGCAGTTCCCGCGATGATCACGGAATAGACCGGGATGATGCTGACGAAACTCGGGCCGATCATGATATAAAAACTTGCCAGCAGCACAACGACTTGAACGGCGAAAGCCAAAGCCCATCTTTTAGATTCCAGCTGCCCTTTTTTCAATACCAAAATGACGAGCAGGAACGTGACGAGCGCATTGGAAGCACCGACGTATGAAGACAAACCAAAATCGCCGAAAAAGAAAAAGCGGAACGCCGCAATGATCAGGCTCGCCGCAAAACCGCCGGGAATTCCCGCGACGTAAACGCCGATAATGATCGCCGTTTGACGAAGATCGATGACCGAATTTTCTCCGAGCGGAAAAGAGAACTCCATCATGAGAATGCCCGCGACGCCCAAAGCGGCTCCGGTGAACCAAGGCAGCCAAGAACCGGAACGCGCAGCCAGCGAGGATTTACGAAAACGATTAAAAAAAACATTACCGAAAAACAACAACGTCGCCAGGATCGTAAAGTTGATAAATAACTCTTTGAACATAATTAAGATTGCGCCTCGCAGTCTGCAACAATGCGAATTAAGCGGCCGACAGATTAGCCGGCCGCTTTTTCTACATTTTACCCGATTCCCGAGTTTCTGCAAACAAACTTTGCTTTTTTCAAAATAAAGGAAAATGCAAAAAACGCCTTCTCGGAGGAAGACGTTTTTGCTTTCGCAAAGGCTTGATGAAGCGAAAGAGCATAAATACTGCCAAAAAATCATTCTAGTGCCTTGTCAACGCTATCGGAAACGTGCCGATTACGATAATTGCTTACAGTCTGGTGCTCAGCCACTCGGTCGTGTGCTCAAGCGTTGCCGTCGCGCGTTCGATCGCGGCTTCGACTTGAGGCTTGGCCGTGCCGCCGTAGACGTTGCGGGCATTGACCACGTTCTCCGGCTGAAGCACGTCGTAGATTTTGTCGTCGAACAGATCGGAGAAGGTCTTGAACTCTTCGAGCGTGAGGTCAAGCAGATACTTGCCGTTCTCGATACAGTAGAGGACCGTTTTGCCGATCACTTCGTGCGCGTCGCGGAACGGAAGGCCTTTGCCGACCAAGAAATCTGCAATGTCGGTCGCGTTCGAGAAGTCTTTGTTGACCGCTTCGCGCATGCGGCCGGTACGAACCTGCATCGTCGCGATCATCGGAGCGAACAAACGTAGCGCGCCGTCGAGCGTCGCTACGGTGTCGAACATGCCTTCTTTATCTTCCTGCATGTCTTTGTTGTACGCAAGCGGCAGTGATTTCAGCACCGTCAGCAGACCCATCAGGTTGCCGTAGACACGGCCCGTTTTGCCGCGAACCAGCTCGGCCACGTCCGGGTTTTTCTTCTGCGGCATGATGCTGCTTCCCGTGCAAAACGCGTCATCCAGCTCGACGAAGCCGAACTCGGTGCTGCTCCACAGAACCAACTCTTCGCAAAGACGGGACATGTGCATCATGAGAATCGACGCGCCTGACAGGAACTCCAAAATGAAGTCGCGGTCGCTGACCGCGTCCAGGCTGTTCTCGTACACGCCGTCGAAACCGAGCTGCTCGGCCACGAAGTGACGGTCGATCGGGAACGTCGTGCCCGCGAGCGCGCCCGCGCCCAGCGGCAGTACGTTGATACGCTTGTAGCTGTCCATCAATCGCTCCGCATCGCGTTGGAACATCGAGACGTAAGCGAGCAGGTGATGCGCGAACAGGATCGGCTGCGCTCTTTGCAGGTGCGTGTAGCCCGGGATGATTGTGTCGGTGTGCTGCTTGGCTTGGTCGATCAGCGCTTGTTGGACCGCTTGCACGAGGCCTGTCAGTTCGACCACGCGGCTGCGCAGGTACAAGTGCATATCGGTCGCGACCTGGTCGTTGCGGCTGCGGCCGGTATGCAGCTTGCCGCCGACCGGACCGACTTCCTGGATCAGGTGCTTTTCGATATTCATGTGAATGTCTTCGTCGGAAACGGAGAATTCGACTTCGCCGGCTTCGATCTTGTGCAGGACCTTGATCAGGCCTTCGGCGATCGTGTCGGCGTCTTTTTGCGGAATGATGCCGCATTTGCCCAGCATGGCGACATGCGCCAGGCTGCCTTGAATGTCTTCTTCGGCCAGTGCTTTATCGAAATTGATGGAGGCGGTATACTCCTCGACCAGACGGTCGGTCGGCTTGGTGAAGCGGCCTCCCCATAGTTTGTTCATAAACGTTCCTCCCCCCTCCCAAACCCTCCCCGAGGGAGGGCCCCAAAGGGCGACTGCCCTCTGGACACCTGTAAAGGGCAGAGATTGCGGTCGGCTTCGGGCGGGAGGTTTGGTTTTATTTTGGTGGTGGTGTTGGCGGTACGCGCCGCCGCGCTCGCCCTGCCTTCGGCGGGCCGCGGCTAATGCGGCGCGGGATGCGCTCGATGCGGGCAGCGGCTTGCTGCCTGGTTCGACGCGCGAACGGGACTTCAAGATGGGCCGGAAGCGGAGCGCTGCGCGTCTCCTATCCGGCCGAGGGCGGGGTCGAAGGCGGGCCGCTTCGCTCGGCCCTGTTCGACCGGAAGACCCGGGGCTGGATACAGGCGGCTGAGCCAGCCTTGTCCAGCCAAGACCCGGGGCCGGAAGCGGAACACTTCGTTGTTCCTGTCCGGCCAGGTTCCTATTCGGGGAACCCCTGCTTTTGGCTGCGCAAGGTCAAGGTCAAGTTCAAGAGCTTGTCCGGCTTCTCGCGCAAGACGGACGCCTTTTACTTCCCTATAAAAAGGCGAAGAGCCGTGGGTGGAGGGGAGTTTCAGTGTAGGAGCGCCAGCGTTCGCCTTTGAACTCAGGAAGATTCCATATAAAAATCCAATCAATCTTCCTGAGTTCAACACGCGACCGAAACGAAACTCCCCGGAACCCGCTCCTCCCCCGCTCAAACAACTACTTGCTTTGCTCTACGCCTTTTCCCACTTTCAATCTCAGAGCGTTGAGGCTGATAAAGCCCGTCGCGTCATTCTGGTCGTAAGCTTGGCTCGGGTCGGCTTCCATCGTCGCGATGTCCGGGTTGTACAGGCTGACCGGGCTTTTGACGCCGGCGCCGATGACGTTGCCTTTGTACAGCTTCACGCGTACCGTGCCGCTCACGTTTTTCTGGCTTTCCGTGACCAGCGCTTGCAGCGCAAGACGCTCCGGCGCGAACCAGAAGCCGTTGTACACGAGCGTGCTGTAACGAGTGAGCAGGGAATCGCGCAGGTTCATGACTTCGCGGTCCATGGTCAAGGATTCCATTTTGCGGTGAGCGGTGAACAGGATCGTGCCGCCCGGAGTCTCGTACACGCCGCGGCTCTTCATGCCGACAAAACGGTTCTCGACCATGTCCACGCGGCCGATGCCGTGTTTGCCGCCGAGTTCGTTCAATTTATCCATCACTTGAAGCGGGCTCAGCTTTTCGCCGTTCAGGGCGACCGCGTTGCCTTTTTCGAATTCGATTTCCAGCATTTCCGGCTCGTTCGGCGCGTCTTCGGGATCTACGCTGAGCAGGAACATTTCTTTGTTTTCCGGAGCGCTTGCATCGAACCACGGATCTTCCAGCACGCCGCTTTCGTAGCTGATATGCAGCAGGTTGCGGTCGGTGGAATAAGGTTTGGCAGCGGATGCCGTAACCGGGATGCCGTGTTTTTCGGCGTAAGCGATCATCTCGGCGCGGCCCGGGAACGTGTCGCGGAACGTGTCGAGTCTCCAAGGAGCGACGACTTTGATATCGGGAGCCAGAGCTGCGACGCCGAGTTCGAAACGAACCTGGTCGTTGCCTTTGCCCGTCGCGCCGTGGGCGATCATCGTGGCGCCTTCAGCGCGGGCGATTTCGACCATGCGTTTCGCGATCAGCGGGCGGGCGATGCTGGTGCCGAGCAGGTATTGGCCTTCATACAATGCGCCCGATTGGAACATCGGGTAGATGAAATCCGAAGCGAATTCGGCTTGCAGGTCGTCAATGTAGACTTTCGAAGCGCCTGTCGCCAGTGCCTTTTCTTCCAGACCGTCCAATTCTTCTTTTTGACCGATATCCGCCGTAAAGGCGATGATTTCCGCGTCATACGTTTCTTTCAGCCATTTCAAAATGATCGAAGTATCCAGTCCGCCGGAATACGCGAGTACGATTTTTTCTTTTGCCATGATTGTTCATTCCTCCGCTCTGAACGTTGCCGTTCATATCTTGTTATGATGGTCTTTCTTTTTTCGTCGCAAGAGCGGCGTTCTCCTGCTTGTTCAGGAGCGCCGCTCTTTTTCTATCCGTAAAAAAACTTACGCCATCAATGTCGCCATGACCGCTTTTTGCGCGTGCAGACGGTTTTCCGCTTCGTCGAAGATTACGCTGTTTTTGCCGTCGATCACGCCCGCGCTTACTTCTTCGCCGCGGTGCGCCGGGAGACAATGCAGGAACAGATAGTCGCTCTTTGCGTGCCGTACCAACTCTTCATTGACCTGATAATCCTTAAAGGCCAACTCGCGGACTTTCTGCTCTTCTTCAAAGCCCATGCTCGCCCACACGTCCGTGTACACGGCATCGGCGTTTTCGACCGCTTCGCGCGCGTCGCGCACGATGGCGATTTTCGAACCGGTTTGATTCGCGATCTCCTGTGCCTGGCGCACGATCTCCGAATCCGACTCGTAGCCTTCCGGACTCGCGATGCTCACGTCCATGCCCATCTTCGCGCCGCCGAGCAGCAGCGAGTGCGCCATGTTGTTGCCGTCGCCGATATACGCCAGCTTTTTGCCGCGCAGCGATCCCTTATGCTCTTGGATCGTTTGCAGATCGGCCAGTACCTGACACGGATGACCGAGATCGCTTAGGGCATTAATGACCGGGATGTCCGCGTATTTCGCCAGCTCCGTCACGTTTTCATGGCCGAAGGTACGGATCATGATGCCGTCCAGGTAACGCGACAACACGCCTGCCGTATCGGGAATGGCTTCGCCGCGTCCGAGTTGGATATCGTTTTTGCTGAGGAAAAGGGCATGCCCGCCGAGTTGGAACATGCCGACTTCGAACGATACGCGGGTACGCGTCGAGGACTTTTCGAAAATCATGCCGAGCGTTTTGCCTTCGAGCGGACGGAACGTTTCTCCCGCTTTCTGCTTGCGTTTGAGTTCGATCGCCAGATCCAGCAGGTATTGAATTTCTTCGGTCGTGTAATCGGTCAGTTCGACGAGGTCGCGTCCTTTGAGGGCGATGCCGTGCGCTTGTTGAGTCAGGTCCATGAGGTTGCCTCCTTGAATTCGGTTATTTTAAAAAAAGAAGCGTCCGCGAGCCGGAAGTCACTGTCCGGTTCGCCGAACGCTCTATGGCCGCTTGAGACGGCTCTTCCTTAAGATTTAAGCACTGGGTGTCGGTACTTTCTCTTCAATAATCGAAGCGACGATATCGACAGCCTGGTTCACTTCTTCCTCGGTCACGTACAGGTTCGGCAGCAAACGGATCACGTCCGGGCCGGCGGAAACGAACAGCAGGCCGCGTTTTTGTCCGGCCGCGACCAGATCTGCCACCGGTTCCGCGCATTCGATGCCGATCAGCAAGCCGAGTCCGCGCACTTCCTTCACGAACGGATTGCCGTTCAGACGCTCGCGCAGTTGGTTCATCAGCTTGTCGCCGATCTCTGCGGCTCTAGCCGGAAGGTTGTCTTCCTGCATCGTCTCGATTGTAGCAATGATCGCGGACGATGCCAGCGGCGTGCCGCCGAATGTCGTGGCGTGGCTGCCTGCGGTGAACGCTTCTTTGAGATACTCGCGTCCGATCATGGCACCTGCCGGGAAGCCGGAAGCGATGCCTTTGGCCACCGTGAAAATATCCGGCTTGATGCCGTAGCGATGATGCGCGAACCAAGCACCCGTGCGGCCCATGCCCGTCTGCACTTCGTCGACGATCAGCAGGATGCCTTTGTCGCGGCAAAGCTGCTCGATTTGCTGCGCGTATTCCTGCTCCAACGGATACACGCCGCCTTCGGCCTGCACCATCTCGATCATGACCGCGGCGGTGCGCTCGTTGATCGCGTCTTCGATGGCTTTGATATCATGCGGAGGCACGGTCACGAATCCCGCCGGAAGAGGCAGGAAGCCTTCTTTCACTTTATCCTGTCCGGTCGCGGTCAGCGTGGCCAGCGTGCGGCCGTGGAACGATTTGCCGAGCGTGATGATCTCGTAGCGCTCTTCGCCTTTCACTTTTTGGAAATAGCGGCGGGCCAGCTTGATCGCGGCTTCGTTCGATTCCGCGCCGCTGTTGCAGAAGAACACGGCATCAGCCTGCGCGACTTCGGCGACTTTTTTGGCGGCTTCTTCCTGTTTCGGGATCACGAACAGGTTGGAGGTGTGCCATAGGGTGTCGATCTGTTCTTTGAGCTTCTCGGACACTTTCTTCGGCGCGTGGCCGAGGTTGGTCACGGCGAGGCCGCTCATGAAGTCGAGGTATTTGTTGCCCTGGTCGTCCCAGAGCCAGCTGCCTTCGCCTTTGACGAGGGCTAACGGGTTTCTGGCGTACGTTTGGAAAAGTGAACTCTCTTCTTGTGGCATGATGGGTATGCTCCTTCCTGGGGTGGGTGGGAGGCTCCGGGAAAAGTCCGATTACGATCGCTTGTTGAACTCGGGGAATTTGAATTGGATTTAAAAGGTGATTCCCTGAGTTCAAAGGCGAACGCTAACGCTTCTCCACTGGACTTTTCCCTCCGCTCGGTACGATTGGTCGTTCGCAAGCTTTTAGGGATAGGACACAGAATCGAATTTGAATATCGATTCTCTTTTGGGCAAAGCTTGAAGTACATTCATGGATGTCGGGATAAATCGGATTGAAGCTGACGGTTTGTCGGCAGTTCTTTTCGGGCAAAACGCAATAACAAGAATAAAAGAAGCTGCGCGATAAACCTATGATGTCGAACGGTATTCGAGAGTGTATCGCAGTCAAGTCTGTATCCGGATTACAGATTCGACGACGGTAAAACACTCGAGAACACGATGAGTTGGAGCAAGTTTCTTCAGAGCGGGAAATGATTTTCAGATCGTCATTTTTCACTCTCGGTTTTCGAAACTTCTCCGTCGAAACTCATCGTCGAATGACCGTTCCGATCTGCTCGCCGGATAGAAGGCGGGGCAGGACGCGGGGTTCGCTGCCGTCTACGATGACGACTTCCTGCACCTCGCCGTGGATGCATTTCATGGCGGCGCGGACTTTCGGGATCATGCCGCCGTAGATTTCGCCGCTTGCGATCATGTCTTCGATCTCCGCGAAGGAAACGGAAGGCAGAGGCGTTTTGACGCCGTCGATCGTTTTGAGAATGCCCGGTACGTCGGTGACGACGATCATGCGGGATGCGCCGATAAAGGACGCGACGGCTCCGGCCGCGGTGTCGGCGTTAATGTTGTAGCGTTGTCCGCTGCCGTCGACGCCGAGAGGCGCGATCACGGGCATGTAGCCGAGATTGAGGATGCCGTCGACGATGCTCGCTTCAACATGGGTCACGTCGCCTACGAGGCCGACTTCGGCCGCGTTCGGGACAGGTTCGGCTTGGATCAGCGAACCGTCGGAACCGGAAAGGCCGAGGGCTTTGCCGCCTGCGGATTGGATGCGGCGAACGATCAGTTTGTTGATCGTGCCCGCCAGTACCATTTCCACGACGTCGAGCACGTCTTCGGTGGTGCGCCGCAGTCCGTTGACGAACTCTGTCGAAATGCCGAGCTTCTCCAGGTTATCGGAGATCGCCGGTCCGCCGCCGTGCACGATGACCGGCTTGATGCCGCTTTTTTGCAGCTCGGCCAGATCCGTGAAAAAGGCTTCCGGCAGCGCAGCTAAGGTACTGCCGCCGCATTTCATGACGAAAGATGCTTTGGCGCTTCCGGCTTGCGAAGCGGAAGATCCGCCGACTTCGTTTGTGCCTGCTTGAGTCATTTCGTTTCTTCCTCCTTCGTTAAGTCCGGTATGCCGCGTTAATCCGTACATAGTCATAGGTCAGGTCGCAGCCCCATGCGGTTGCTTTTTCCGAACCCATATTCAACTCGACCGTAATCAACACGTCATCGCCTTTCAAATATTCCAAAGCGATATCTTCGTCGAACTTGACCGGTTGGGAAGCCGTCAGCACGACGATATCGCCGAGTTTGATATCCACGGTGTATGGATTAACAGGGACGCCCGCACGGCCTACCGCCGCGATGATCCGTCCCCAGTTGGCGTCCGCTCCGTACACGGCCGTTTTCACCAAGCTCGAACCGATGACGGTCTTCGCAATGGCGCGAGCGGAGTCCGTGCTTTCCGCGCCGGTAACGGTCACTTCGACCAGCTTCGTTGCGCCTTCGCCGTCGCGGGAGATCGCTTTGGCCAGATGTTCGCACACGGCGGCGAACGCCTCCGCAAACGCCGTCCAGTCCTTATGCTGCTCGTTCAGTTCTTTTTTCTGATCCGACAAACCGCTTGCCATCGCGACCAGCATATCGTTGGTGCTCGTGTCGCCGTCGACGGTGATCATATTGAACGTGTCGTCGGTCGTCCGCCGAAGCAGCTTATGTAAATCTTCGCTGCCGATCTTCGCATCCGTCGTCACGAAGGCCAGCATGGTCGCCATGTTCGGATGAATCATGCCCGATCCTTTGGCAGCGCCCGCGATCACGACCGGCTTGCCGTCGATCTGTACCGTGACGCATAGTTCTTTTTTCACCAGGTCGGTCGTAAGGATCGATTGGCTGAACTGCTCGCCGCCGTCGGCATCGCTGCGCAAAGCGCCAGACAGTCGGGCAATGCCGTCGCGCACACGATCCATTTTCAGATTTTCGCCGATAACGCCCGTCGAAGCCACGGCTACGTCGTCTGCGTCGACGCCGAAGCTCTCAGCCGCAAGCGCGCGCATCTCGTAAGCGTCGGCGTCGCCTTGTTTGCCCGTGCACGCGTTCGCGTTCCCGCTGTTGACAATAACTGCGCGCAGCACGCCGTTCGCCAAGCTTTCGCGCGTCGTTTGCAGCGGAGCCGCTTGGAAAATATTCGTCGTGTACACCGCAGCCGCAGCCGCAGGCACCTCGCACACAATCGCGCCGATATCGTTTCTTTCCGTTTTTTTCAGCCCGCAATGCAGACCTGCCGCTTGGAATCCGCGCGGGGTGATGATCGAACCGCCTTCGACGACGGTATAAGAAGGAACTGCCATGAGACGCTTCCGCCTTTCGCTATATAATCACTATATTTTCGAAAATCAAGGATACATCGGAATAAAGTTCAAACCGGTCGCCTCGTCCCAGCCCATCGCCAAGTTGAGATTCTGAATCGCTTGTCCGGCTGCGCCTTTGACCATGTTATCGATTGCCGACACGACGGTTACGCGCCCGGTCCGCTCATCCGCGGAAAAACCGATATCGCAATAGTTCGAGCCCGAGACTTCTTTGGTCGCCGGCAAAGTGCCGTTTTCCCGGATACGCACGAACGGTCTGTCTTTATAGAAGCTTCGATACAAATCGATAAAGTCCTGCGTGCTTTTCGATCCGTTTACCGATGCATACATCGTACTGAGGATGCCGCGCGTCATCGGGATCAAGTGGGTAGTGAACGTAACGACGACTTCGCTGCCTGCCGTTTCGCTCAGCACCTGCTCGATTTCCGGAATATGCTGATGCGCGTTCACTTTGTAAGCTTTCACGCTCTCGTTGATTTCGCTGTAATGCGTGCCGAGCCCGACTCCGCGTCCCGCGCCGGACACGCCGGTTTTGGCATCGATGATCAATGTTGCCGGATCGATCCACCCTTCCTTAACCGCCGGGATCAAGCCCAGCAGCGTCGCCGTCGGGA
>Ga0308157_10002595_pt1 | contig 28839 bp, 40 predicted proteins | sample PhyBR1_FD_201035 | JGI IMG/M metagenome (GOLD analysis project Ga0308157, IMG submission 201035) | Phyllosphere microbial communities from UC Gill Tract Community Farm, Albany, California, United States - DLSLB.R1 | ecosystem: Host-associated > Plants > Phyllosphere > Unclassified | place: USA...
GGAAGGAAATGATCGACCGCGCTCACAAGCTTTCGGTCGCACGACAGGCAAAGCTCCTCGGGTTCAGCCGTAGCAGTGTCTACTATTCACCGCGCCCTGTATCGGATGGCGATCTGGCACTGATGCGCCGGATCGATGAATTGCATCTGGAATACCCATTCGCGGGAAGTCGGATGTTGCAGGGGCTTTTGAAAGGAGAAGGGCTTGAAGTTGGGCGGCTGCATGTCGCTACGCTGATGAAGAAGATGAGCATCGAGGCGATTTACCGTCGCCCAAACACCTCGAAGCCAGCGCCAGGGCATAAAATCTATCCCTATCTCCTGCGCAAGCTGGCGGTCACCAGACCCAATCAGGTGTGGGCAATGGACATAACGTATATTCCGATGGCACGTGGCTTTGTCTATCTGTGCGCTGTCGTCGACTGGTTCAGCCGCCGGGTTCTGTCATGGCGACTGTCGATCACGATGGAGGCGGACTTCTGCATCGAAGCGGTTGAGGAAGCTCTGGTCCGCTATGGAAAGCCTGAAATATTCAACACGGATCAAGGATCACAGTTCACGTCCATCGACTTCACTAACGTGTTGAAAAAGGCAGAAATAGCTATCTCGATGGACGGTAAGGGGGCGTGGCGGGACAATGTCTTTGTCGAGCGGCTCTGGCGATCAATCAAATACGAAGAGGTTTATCTTCACGCCTACAAAACCGTGTCCGAGGCCCGCACTGGCATCGGCAGATATCTAAATTTCTACAACAGCCGACGGCCACATTCATCGCTTGACCGGCAGACACCGGATCAGGTTTACTTCAACGCGCTTACACCAATGATGGTGGCAGCATAATCGAGGCGGTAATCCACTTAGCAAAACGCCCGAAATTGTTCAGACAAACCGAACCACCTCTAAGTTCACGGACGCGACGGCCACGTTTGGAAAATTTATCCGAACGGAATGACGGAAGGGTTCCTAGATGACCATTGGATAATCAATCGCATTCCAACAATGTTCCGCCTTGTAGGCGCGCTTGGATTAGATGCTGTTGATGAGAGGATACCGAGTTATCCGATACCTGACGATTCTATAACGTGAGAGGATTGCGGGCGCTATCTCCAAGATGGAGCTTGACCCCTTCTGGTTTTTCGCATGGTTGGATATCCCATGCGCCACCGTTGAATATATTCATAGTTTCCGGTGTGAAGTAAAAAAATAGATCGTTTCTAATCCGTTTTGTGTACATCGCGGCCTTCGCAACAGCCTCGTATCCTTCGGCTGCACAGGCCGTCGTGAGGCCGGAAGAAAAGCTTTCCATTAGTTTTGTTTCCATCGCGAGATGATGTTGATGGTCTTTAATTACAATTTTACGCCACATGCGCGCATCCTTTCCATAAAACGCACGCACCATATGCAGAGTCGTCCTCAACGTCACCCCAACAACCAAACAAAACAGGGTGCGATTCCACAAGCTGAAAACGGCTAGGAATCATCATTTTAGTAAAAAAATCAAAGCCTTGTTAGAGTGAATCCACTTAAAGGAAATCATCAATAAAAAACCCCGCCGAAGCGGGGTTGGTTCTATATGCCAGCGCACTTTCGAGGTTGTGCAGCTTCTTCCTGGTTTATTTCTCGGAGAGCCTGAAGCATCTGGCCGGGGCGAGAGTTAATAAGCAGAAGATAGGCTCTATGAGCCTGAACCGGGCGCGAGCGACCCTGTTCCCACTGCTTCAACTGATCCAGACCGAAACCGAACGTTGACGCGAAGTCACGCTGGCTAAGGCCTGTCTTCGCACGGATCGTTTTCACGTCAATTTCTGCTGGAACATGTAGTTTGAAAGGCTTATCGCCACGCGCGACAGCCAACGCTTCATTCAAACCTTCAGAGATCTGATCAAATACGTTTTTGCTCATGCGCTTTCTCCTACTGCTAATGGGTGAACCCTTGTCGCATACTCTTGAACTATTGCATCTGTAAGTTTCTTAAGGCCGTTTCGTTCCGCTTTTGTCAAACTAACCTTTTGGCTTTTTCCAAAAACGGTGATGAGAAACACCGGCATTAAGTCGCCAGAATAAAATGTAATCGTGCGAACGCCGCCACTTTTACCTTTATTATTCCCACGAATAGCAAATCTGACTTTCCGGCAACCGCCTGTGCCTTGTATCTCTTCGCCCGCGTCAGGGTTTTCTCCAAGATAGGCGACAAGTTCCTCAATGTCCTCATCGGTCATCCCGGCAAGGTCCGCGTGTTTACGAAAGGCATTGAGTTCTGCTACCGTTTGCATGACTTCATATGTATGTAGATTACGCACCTTGTCAACAGGTTTTACGCTTTTTCAGTAATAGCGATTAGCGAGTTTCTTACAGGTTGCGAAAAAGTTTCCACTTTTTTGCGTTTCGCATTTCTCCACCAATTCGACTTTTAGTGACGATTAATCTTTCGGGCCACAACATCTAGCGGCGACATAACGCCAACAACCACCAACCAAAACAAAACCCCGGAGCCTAAAGCCGCCGGGGCTGGATGTCGTAACTGATTGTGTGTGTGGGGGGGGGGTGTATCAACGGGAATGACTATTGTAGTGCTTGTCGTACCAAAGCCAGCAGAATACAGCCGCAGCCACAATCAGCGGGAATACGTACCAAAAGAACACTGCTGAGGTCATGGCTTCAATCTCCCTAGGATTCGTCTCGCTGTTAAGTGTAATCCAATTGCTGGCAGAATCCAAGACGCGACAACGAGGGCCGAGGCAAACAGTCCGCTCCCCGGCGTGAAATTGAAGGTCTTGCCGAGTACGCCAACAACGACAAACGCCGTCGAAAGGCGATCAATGTTGCTGGCCAGCAGCTTGATGCGTTCGTTGTGGATTAGTGTCATTTGTCAGCGTCTCCTAAAAGACGTTCAAGGGGTTCATTGGCACGGAAATGCTTGTTTGAGCGCTGCCGATAGCAGATCGTTTGGCTCGTGATGCCTTTCAGCGGGGTTGTCCTGCAAATACTTGCAAAAAACGTCCTGAAGTTGGACGCTTGTGATGTTATGTGGTGTGCAATACTTTTCTTTGTATTACGAGGTAAATATGCGCCTGCATCAAAAATTCTGATAATATAACCCATTACGAATGTGGGAGAAATGCTGCAATATTCGATTAATTCGTTGCCGCTGTAAAAGATGTCGCGTGACACACCTGGATTGGCATTTGCGATGCTTGGAATAGCAATCATCAGCGTCGCCGCTGAATATCGCAAAAAATACTGGAACAAGCGCCAAGCCCATTGCCGCCTCTTGGTGAACTTGTTCTGTTCGTGATCGATCTGCTTCATTTGTACCACCAAATATAAAAGGCAATTAGAAATATGCCGGCGGTAGAGAATTGAACCCAATATTTGATATCTGCCAAAAGTCGATTTCGTGCCTTTGACTGATCTAATTGCATTCTCAGTAAGGTTTGAACCTTCCAAATATCTTCTCGGACTGACAGTACGATAAGTTCGTCCTGTGTTTTCAAGATCGGAATGTCGTTATCATCGTCGTCGTAAAGATGGGTCATTTATTGTCTGCTTCCTTTGAAGCAAGCTCTTTAAGAAGATCGTCGAGCAATTCAGATTGCTTTGTCATTATATCTTCTTGTCGTTCGATAACTTTAACGAACCTCTCTCGTAGGCGCATTTCGTCCGATGCTATCTTCACGATATCAAATGATTGCTCGAGGCGAGCAATTATCTCCGCAGAAAGGCTTCGGCGGTTCTCAACTGCTTCGTGCTCCATCCGCTGCTTCAGATCAACTGGAAGGGCAATTTTAAAATGGACGCGTTCTTTTTCACTCATGCGCGATTTATGCCCATTTTATGGCCTTGACGCTATAACCATTTTATGGGCATATGGTCATGTAATGGTTATGGAGGATAAGGTGAAGGAAGATAAGAAACAGTTTAAGATTGCCATCCCGCTTGAAATGAAGCGGTGGCTCGCGATTGAGGCGGCAAAAAATATGAGGTCTCAATCAGCAGAAGTTTTGGTGTCTATTCGGGAAAGGATGGAACGCCAAGAAAGAGAAAAGAGCGAAGCACCGGCCTCAGAAACCCGCTTCGCTCTTCAACCAGTCAACCAAACAAATTGAAAGGCGTCCAAAATGGACAATCAAAGCAATACCAAGTTTCCAGTTGTAAGGGAAGGCCAAATCGGCACAGAGCTGGTGCAGGCGGTTAATGCCCGCGATCTTCATGCGTTTCTTGAGGTGACAACGCGGTTTAACGATTGGATCGGCAACCGCATCCGCGATTTTGGCTTTATCGAAAATCAGGATTTCGTGACGGTTACTGAAAATTTAGTAAGCGGCGGGAAACGCAAGGAATACGCCATCACCCTCGACATGGGCAAAGAACTCGGCATGGTCGAGCGTACCCCGAAGGGCAAGGAAGTTCGCCAGTATTTCATCGAGTGCGAGCGTATAGCGAAGCAGCCAGCCAATCCCGTTGCCATGTTGAACGACCCGGCAGCCATGCGCGGCATTCTTCTGAGCTACACGGAAAAGGTCATCGAGCTTAAAAATAAGGTGCATGAAATGCAGCCAGCGGTCGATGCGCTTGAACAGATCGCTGAAGCACACGGCAGTTTCAATCGCACGGAAGCCGCCAAGCACCTCGGCGTTGCCCCTCATGTGCTTTGTAAATGGATGCGAACACACGGCTGGACGTATCGCCGCGTTGGATCGAAGGATGATATCGCGTATCAGTCCAAGATTACGGCAGGCTATCTTGAGCATAAGGTCAATACCGGCCCCAAAGAGGACGGTACGGAGTGGATTTCAACGCAGGTACGCGTCACTCCGAAAGGCTTGACCGTTCTTGCCAAGGCATTCCCAGCCGTCGTCCAAGCCGCCTAACCCCACATTCCATTGAGGGAGGCTCGTCCTCCCTCGTTAACCATTTCTTAACTTTCACCAAATCGTACTTGATATGTTCACGTTACGTGCGCAATCTGTACGCATTTCGTGTAGGGAGTATTTTTATGACATATTGCAATGCCATGCACTTAACTGCAGCTGACGCTGGTTTGGTGTGAAAGTATGGATAGCTCTCAAATGCCGGGGTGGGACGATCTCAAAAAAGCCGAAAGACTGGCCGTTATTTTCTTTTTGCGCCAGATAGGGTTTTCAGAAAGGCTTTCACAGCTTCCCGCTCGTCTGGACTTGCCGCTTCATAAAGAGTGAAGAATTCCTGCTCGTCGGTAGGGTTCATTCTCGGCGGGGTAGACCCAAAGAACTCTTGAATTTTAACAAGCTCATCTGCCCTGATAACACGGGTCTCCTTGCCGGGGCCCGTATTGAGCATACGCGTAATCGCGTCAGCTCTCACACCAAGGTGCAAGGCAAGGCGCCCTTTTGATCCGTGACCTGCTTTTTGTAGTTGGCCGGCAATCCACCGGCGAATTTCGTTTTGAATATCCATATCTAATTATTTGCGAATTACGCAATTTTTGCTATCGCGAAGATCGCAAAATAAAGCTTGACAAATATCGCGATAATCGCAATTAGTGCATTATGATGAAACGACACCTTGATCCTGCGCGTTCGATAGTTGCCAAGCTTGGCGTCGATGTAATTGCAGCCGCATCGTGTGTACATGTGTCGCGAGTGTACCGCTGGATGTCCCCCAAGAGTCGGGGTGGCACCGGTGGTTTCATTCCTATTAACCACATCCGCCCAATAATCTCGGCTGCGGCGGATAGGGGCATCTATTTGTCTGCTGATGACTTCATACCGCAGACGCTCACCCGTCCCCGCAAGGAAGCGAGGGCGGAAGCATGAGGGGATCAGTTCGCTTTGGACTTGTCGAGCGGAGTCATCGAATTTGTGATCAGTTCATCAAGCTGATCTCTAAGGGCTTGAGCAAATATCAAATCCATTCGAAGTCGTGTGCAGACGTGTGCTTCGGGCTTGTTCGTGCCGTCAGCAATAACCGTGGCAAGCGATATAGCGATCATGCCGTTACTATGGCGGTGCTCAACGAAAAGATTGGGAACAGCTATCGGAATTCCGCGGTCGATAATTTCAAGCTGGGTGTCACCCACAGCGAGCAGCTTGCCGCTCCTAATAGTGATTTCGTTCGTCAAAATATAAATCTCCTTGGGAATCAAACCGGTTCCATTGGGCCCGACCTGTTCTTTAAGAGTCAAGGCGGTGCGTCATGATCCTCGGCTTAATCAACCTTGTTGTTGGTGTTGTTTCGCTTTGGCTCGGCTTGGCGACTGGCGCTGCTATGTTTTTCGTGTCGGGCGGCATGTGTCTGGCTGTTGGGATTATCGCGATAGCGGAGGCTTTGTGATGTGCCATTCGAGTGAACTCAAATCGATCTGTTCAGAGGCTTATCCATTGATTGAGCAGCAGCTTGAACTTGCAGAACAGATTGCAGCCTTGCGCGATGCGGCTGCTGCCAAAGGTTTCGACTGGTCGCAGATCAAGGCTTTGCTCAAGGCGCAGATCATGGATGAGCGCGACGGCACTGGAGAATGCAAGCGCGTTCAGAAGGTTGTCGAGAAGGCAGAGTTTGCTTGCGCCTATGCTGACATGCTGGGTCTGGCAAATATTAACGAGAAAAATTTTTCTTCCGCTGCTTCCGCCTATGAGAGCGAGGCTGCGTAAATGGCGATTGTCGTAATGCGTACTCATGACGGTGTCTTTCTGGCCCGTGACTGCGTTCGTGATCTTGTTTCGAGCGGATCGACGGAAGCTGCGGCGAGGGCTGCGCTTAGCCGATTGGCTTTGGCGATTTCGGCATCTTTACCGTGCCGTTGAGTATTTAAAAGCGCTGCATGGCGGGCTTTTTTCAGCACCCGCCACGCAGCAAATCCGATTGCTTCCATTCATTCTCCTTCACCTTTGTTTCGGTCGTCGCTGACAGCAAACATAGCGAAGGAGTCACCCATGAATGTGGATCGATCACCCAGAAACGTGGATTTTTCACCCAAGGAGAAACCAGTGGCTGACACAGATGTAGCGGCCTCTCTGCTTGATAGCGTGATCGGCATTCGCGGTGTGCGAGAGCCGGTCAAATCCATGCTGGAACGAGCTTATGTGCAATTGAGTAAGCGTAACAGTGCGTGGACCAGACGGCGAGTAAGAGCCGTCTTCAATAAAGAAGCCAGCCGGATCGAAAACCGCGAAATCGAAGATATGCGGGCGATCCTGAGAGCGAGGGAAGAACATGCCGCTTACCGCGAAGAAACCGCCCGTATTGCTCAGATGGCTATCATTCCAGCAGCGGAACACGATGGCCGTACGGCTCCGTGACAAGGCGGCATGGCTGGCCGAGATCATCTGCCCGGAATTGAAGGACGACAGAGCATGAGACGCGCAGCCAAGCGAGATTTCAGCGAACCGGAGATCGTTACAGCACTCACTCAGTGCGGTTTCAGCGTTTATCGTCTGGATCAGCCTGTAGATTTGCTCGTCGGCTATCGCGGCAAGAGTTATCTTGTTGAGTGCAAGACCGGCCACAAAGGCTATGGCAAATCCCTCAACGACAATCAGCAGAAGTTTGCAAATCAATGGCGCGGCTCGCCAGTGGTGAAACTTTGCAGCGCTCAAGAAGCGATTGATTGGGCTGTCGATGTGGCAGCAGGAGCAAAGCAATGAGCTTTCAGGCTATGGCATGGGCGGTTGAACAAAATTTGCCGATGAAGGAGAAAATGGTTCTCCTCATACTGGCGAACTATGCCAGCAACGAAAAAGGCGATTGCCACCCGTCTGTAGGGCTACTGGCTAAGGACTGTGGGGCGAGTAAAGACAGCATAATTCGGGCTATCAAGTCCCTCGAAGACCAAGACTTTTTATCTGTCAATCGCCGTATGTCCGATGGCGTAAATCTTCCAAACACCTATACCCTCAACATGCGGGGGGTAGTAGCTGATAGCGACCACGGTAGTCGCACACAGCGGGGAGGGGTAGTAGCTGAGAGCGACACTAACCTATTACTAGAACCTATCAATACATCTTCACTTCGTTCAGATGTTAAGGCGCAAGCGCCCGCAAAAGCATCAGTCAAAAGCGAATTGATGAAGGTTCTCGATGAGGACCACGCTCTGGCCGTGATCGAACACCGCAAGGCGATCAAGAAGGCCATGACCCCTCGTGCCGCACACCTTCTCGCAGCAGAATTCGCCAAATGCCCGGAACCGAACGCCGCAGCAGACACGATGATTGCGTCTGGTTGGCAGGGCTTCAAGTCAGATTGGATTGAAAATCGGTCCACCACCCGCAACCACCCGCCTCCGGGGCGAACCGGATCGGGCAATGCGGCGGTCGATCTTCTCGACCAGATGATTTCCAAGATGGAGAACCACGACGATGACTTTTCAGGACCCACGATTGAGGGAAGCATCCTCGGAAGAGATGATAACAGAAATCCGAAAGTTGTTTCAGGTGTTGCCACCCCGTGGATCGGGCATCAAGACGGATGATGAAGCTGCACTGGCTCGTGCCATGCAAGGTCAGATCGAAGGCTATCTGATCGCGATGCAAGGCGCCACAGCATATGCTCTCAAGACCACGATACGGCGCATTACCCGTGGTGAAATTGACGGTATAAGCCGCCGTTACTGCCCAATGGCGCCGGAACTGTCAGCAGCCATCCGTGAAGAAATGGCCGATGTTGTCAAGAAAATCGACCTGGAGAAAAACCGATCGGTCATCGAGGACAATCGTCCAAACGCCGTGAAGCGGCCGAACATATTGGAGAAGGTGAACGCTCAGAGGGCGAGAATGACCTCAGAAGGTCGCGCCTTGCTCATCAGGTTCGATAGCTTCGATGCCTTCATTCAGTATTCGCGCCGAAACGTACTCCCAAAGGGCTTCTTCTACATTCCCGCAACCGCGGAACTCTATGGCGCTTCGGGGTCCGCTTACGAAGAAATGGAAACCGTTGAAAAGGAAGTGTCGTTCGTCAGCGATGAATTCCTCAAGGATCATTACGACACAAGCGCCGAGGCCTCGCTGGCACGTCTTGAGGCGCTTGCTGAAGAAAACGGTAAGGAGTTCCATCTAGACAGAGTGCCGAATTCTCCGAACGCATCCACATTTAAACAGGTAGCGAGAGCAGCATGACGACAGCGGCATATCTTGAAGCTCGTCCACTTCGGTTATTCCGCAGGGGTAAGGATACGCTGGAAATAGCCCAACTAATGGGCATTGCGGAGTGTGAAGTTGAAAGGCTTATTCATATTCAGCGCAGTCATGAAACCCGGAAGAAGGCACGGTTTGAAAAGAGAATCTAGCATGAAACCAGAAACGATTTTGATTGATGAATATATGGCAAAACACGGTGTGCGCCGATTTGAGCGGGGAGCATGTGGCAATTACGATGCGGTACAGCTTTTTCTTTTGGATCGAGGTTATGAATTACGACGCATTGCCGCCGCGTTTGCACTCAAGAGGATTGGCCAGAAGGGATCGGGCAGGCGGATGAACTGGGCGAAGGTTATTGCATTTGCTGATGATCTGAGGGTTGCAGACGGCTTGGAGCCAATCAATCCGTCAAGGCGGCCAAAGCCGATCGAGTGGAAGAAGCGGGTAGCTTAGGAGAGGGATGATGGCGGCTTACAATAAGGCGGCGAAGCGAGAAACCAAGCGTGGTCGGCCTAAGAAGGTGGGGGTGTTGCGTACGTCGTCTGGCCAGATTTCGCGGGCGAAAGAGCCTCCTGCCAAGGTGGCGCAATTGGCGAGAATGAAGATATTTGGAATGAGCGCATCAGAAGCGTTGAGCATGGAAGCTTCTGATAATCTTGGGCGGCTGCATCTGGCATGGAAGCGCGACAGGTCTGACGGAATTAGTGCCCGGCAGTATGATGCGGCTGAACGTTACCGAGAGGTATGGAACGACTATCGAAAGGCCCATTGTTCCCCAGCTGCGTATTACAGCCACACAGGGAAGATCGGTGCGTATGATCCTGACGCATATGATAAATGGGTGATCCATGCCAAGCAGGCGCACAGCGCCGCGCGACGGACGATAGATGAGGCCCAGGCTGAAGCACGAAATGGCAATCTTTATGCAGCCGTTCAGTTCATGCTTGAGGGAGATCAGTACTTTCCGTACATGCTTGGAGATATTCGTCTTGTCTGCAATGCGCTTTATCGACACTTTTTTACGAGAAAGCGAAAGAAATTCACATGAATGTCTTGCCAAATCACTAAGTACTGAATTATATGCGCATAAATTCAGAATGGGTGATTGTATTCAGAGGTGAATGAGGCGGCTTTCGGGCCGCTTTTTGATTCAGCAGGATAGAGAAGCAGCTATCTCATCTGGTTCATACCCAGAAGATCACGGGTGCAAGTCCCGTTCCTGCAACCAGTTTCGAGGCAACGCCTCAACGGAATGCGACGGGTCTGGTTCGCTTCACCCGATATGTCACTGGCTCGCGACCTTGGCGACATATCGATACACCTTTCCTCGACGGATAAACGGCGGTGAAGCCCTCGCATACTAATCAGAACGGCGGCGCTGAAAGCAGAAGCGCGTCAATGGGCATTGATAAGACGCTATGAGGCGAAGCCCGCCCTCATGTAAGAGCTGATAATTTTATGGCAATCGTCTAGCCGGGATAGCGTCCGGCCCGTTCTGGTCAAATATGGAACTTGCGATTAATCGCATACTGACCATTCAGCCTCGCTCACGCGGGGCTTTTTCATTTCTATCATCACCCCAAGAGGAAGAATGATGAGTAAAGACGAAGCAGCAATTGAACAGGAAATTCAGAGCAAGGGGCTTAATGCGCCACGCCTGACTCCTGACCATATCGACCGCATGATTAAATCTATCGATTACCATGTGTTCCCCGGAACCACACTGACCGTATGCGCCATGACACTCCAGAATGGCTTCATCGTCACTGGCGAAAGCGCGGCTGCATCCCCTGCTAACTTCGATGAAGAGATTGGCCGTAAAATTGCTTACGACAATGCTCGCAACAAGATTTGGGCATTCGAAGGCTATGCGCTTCGTGATATTCTTTCGGGCCGTTCTAAGCGCGTCTCGTTGGAGCCTAATCATGGCTGCCATGTTCATAATATGGGCATCCATTCACCTAAGTTTACATAAGGCGACATCAAAATGAGTGGACGTGATCCTGCAACGGGTCGCTTTCTACCCGGGCACCGGTTCTGGGAGGCGCGATCCTCCCATGGGCGCAATCCGAAATTTGAGACTGCAGATGCGCTTTGGTTGGCTTGTTGCGAATATTTCGAGTGGGTGGAGACTAACCCGCTTTATAAGGACCAGCTTGTTACGTTTCAGGGTACGGCTACACATGAACCGGTAGCACAGATGCGGGCGATGACGATATCTGGGTTGTGTCTGTTTATCGATATTGATTTCACGACATGGCAGGCATGGAAGAAAACGCGTTCCGATTTATCCAATATCATTGGGCGAGCCGAGGCTGTTATTTACCAGCAGAAATTTGCGGGGGCGGCGGCTGATCTGTTGAACGCCAATATTATTTCACGTGAGCTTGGGCTTGCGGATAAGAGTGAGCTGACTGGCAAGGACGGTGGTCCAATTGCGGTGAATACAGTTAAGCGCGTGATTGTCGATCCGAAAGCGGATTAATGAAAACTGCAGAATTAGAAATCCCGACAGCGAGAGTTTTCCTTCCGCTGCTTGAACCGGCACGCGACAAAGGTGCATGGGGTGGGCGAGGGTCAGGCAAGTCGCATTTCTTCGCCGGGATGATGATAGAGGACAGCCTTGCTGAGCCGGGCAACAGTGCTGGAGAGGGCTTGAAGTCCATCTGCATTCGTGAGGTTCAGAAGGATCTTGCGCAATCTTCCAAGGCGTTGATCGAAGCAAAGCTTGCTTCTCTGCGATTGGGTGAGGCGGACGGCTTCAAGGCTTATCGCGATGTGATCCGTACGCCCGGTGATGGCCTTATCATATTCAAAGGCATGAACGATTATACTGCCGACAGTGTGAAGTCACTGGAAGGCTTTAAGCGCGCTTGGTGGGAAGAGGCGCAAACGGCTTCGGCGACGTCTATCAAAATGCTGCGCCCGACAATGCGAACGTCCGGCGCGCAAATGTGGTGGAGTTGGAACGCGAGAAAGAAGACGGACCCCGTTGATGTGATGTTGCGCGGTCCGGAAAAGCCGAAGGGCGCTATCGTCGTTGAGGCGAACTGGCGTGATAATCCATGGTTTTCGGATGAATTGGAGCAAGAGCGCGCTGACTGCCTCCGCATGACGCCAGACGATTATGCGCATGTGTGGGAAGGTGGCTATGTCACGGTTGCATCGGGTGCGTATTATGCAAAATGCCTGAATGATGCTCGACTTGAGAGGCGAATAGGTAGGGTTGCCAAAGACCCGCTGATGCAGGTTCGCGCTTTTTGGGACTTGGGCGGCACGGGGGCAAAATCGGATGCGACTGCGATCTGGATTGCGCAATTTATCGGGCGGGAAATCCGAGTGCTTGATTATTACGAGGCGCAGGGCCAACCGCTGGCTACCCACATCGCCTGGCTGCGAGAGCGTGGTTGGGAAAATGCGCTTTGCGTGCTGCCGCACGATGGCACGACGAACGACCGTGTGCATGATGCATCATTTGAAAGCGCGCTGCGTCAGGCTGGATTTGACGTGATTATTATTGCCAATCAGGGGGCAGGTGCCGCCAAAATGCGTATTGAGGCTGGCCGCCGTCTGTTCCCGATGATGTGGTTTCACGAAGAAACCACGCAGGGCGGGATTGATGCGCTTGGCTGGTATCACGAAAAACGCGACGACAAACGGGATATAGGTCTCGGCCCGGAACACGATTGGTCAAGTCATGGCGCTGATGCTTTCGGTTTAATGTGTGTTGCGTATGAACAGCCGGCAGGCAAACCAAAAGATACAGGCGGCTATCGCGGTTCATTCGGCAGTTCCACCTCATGGATGGCCGGTTAGGAAATCCAATGACAGATGATGACGACGACAAGTCGCCGGTTGATGAAGCTGGCGAGGCTGATCCATCGCGCCTTGACCGTGAAGAGCTGACGCGAAAGCTCAAGGGCTGGTACAGGCAGGATATTGCGCATACCAATGAGTGGCGCAAAGAGGCCCGCGAGGATTACGCTTTTTACAACAACGACCAGTGGAGCGATGCGGATAAGGCTGTGTTGCGTGAGCAAGGGCGTCCTGAGGTGGCGTTTAACCGTATTGCGCCCTTGGTGAATGCGGTTCGTGGCTCCGAAGTCAACAATCGGCGCGAGGTTCGCTTTATTCCCCGTCAGATGGGGGCCGCTGAAGCAAACGAGGTTCTGACAGGGGCGGGTGAATGGTTTCGGGATGAGGCCGACGGTGAAAGTGTTGATAGTGATGCCTTTGAAGATACTGTCATTTGCGGCATGGGCTGGACAGATACACGGCTTGATTACGAGGATGATCCGGACGGTGCCCCGAATATGGCCCGCATGGATCCGCTGAAATTTGTCTGGGATTGTAACGCGGTCAAGCCGAATCTTGAGGATGCGACCCGCATCTTCTACGTGGATGAGAAGCCGCTGTCTGAGGTTCAGGAGCTGTTCCCGGACATTGCCCCCGAAATGCTTCATGCCGGTTGGGCGAAATCGCTGATGGACGATCCGGCAGGTCCGCATGAGCAGACAGAAGCAAATTTCTATACCGGTGACCGGAACGACATTGCGGATCAGTATCAGAACAATCTCTGTACGATAGTTGAATGTCGGTGGCTGGAACGCGAAACTTATTATCGTGGTCCTGATTTGCGGACGGGTGAGATGCGGGAATATTCGAAGCAGCAGGCAGATTTGCTGACGAAGAATATTGCGGGCTTTAAGCATGTGAAGCAGCGGCGCAAGGTGATCAGACGTGTCTTTATCGGACGTGAAGTACTTGGCGAACCTGACAAACCGCTCATCCCCACGGGAACTTTTGGATGGGAATGCATCACGGGTTACCGCGATAAGCTGAAGAAGCAGTTTTATGGCGTTGTCCGGCCCACCAAGGACCCACAGCGTTGGGCGAACAAGTTCTATAGTCAGGTGATGCATCTGCTCAACAGCCAGTCCAAAGGCGGCATTATTGCAGAGCGCGGCGCGTTCGAAGATGATCGGCAGGCTGAGGCAAGCTGGACGAGGGCAGATAGTATTACGTGGGCCAAGCAGGGGATGCTTTCGGCTCAGAAGATACAACCCAAGCCGACTGCACAGTTTCCGACTGGCTTCTTCCAGCTTTTTAACGAAAGCAAGGAGGCGATAAATGATGTGACTGGACTGTCCGCTGAGTTTATCGGGACGCGTGAGGTTGATCAGCCTGGCATTCTGGAGCAGACGCGCAAACAGTCGTCGCTTAATCTGCTGGCATCTTTGTTTGACAGCCTGCGCCGCTATCGCAAGAGGCAGGGCAAGATTATTCTGCACCTGATCCAGAACCATCTCTCCGATGGGCGGCTTGTTCGCATCGTGGGTCAGGATAAGCAGCAATATGTCCCGCTGACGCGTGAGGCCGTTGCGAGTGTCGATTACGAAATCATCGTGGACGATGCGCCGACCAGTCCGAACGAGAAGGAACGAACGTGGGCTGCCTTGCAGCAGATGATGCCGTTGTTGCAAGATCAGATGACGCCTGAAATCATGTTGCAGATGCTGAAATATTCGCCACTTCCGGCAACACTTGTCGATCAGCTGGAGAAACAATTCGAGCAGCAACAACAGGCGCAGGCACAAAACCCGCCACCGCCTGACCCGCATCAGCAGGTTTTACAGTTGAAGGTCGCTGAAAAGCAGGCGGATTTGCAGGCAAAACAAGAGCGTAATCAGATCGATCAGCAGGCGGCTGGAGTTGCCCTTTATGTGCAGCAACAGACGGCGCAGATGGATTTGCAGACTGCGACGGAAAAGAATGAACTGGCGCGGCAGCGATTGTCGATTGATGCCGCACAGAATGCAATCCGGCAACGCAATGCGGACGCAAACGGCACACGGGCTGCCGCTGGCCACTAATCTTAACTCATAGGTGAAACATGGATGAAGAAATGAACGGCGGTCTCACCGCTGACGAAACCTCTTACTTTGAAAGCGGAGGCGAAAAGATAGCGCCCAGCCTTGGCGGCGAAGGGGAGGCTGGCCTCGACGAGGCTCAGACCGAGCAGACCACCCTTCCAGAAGGCACTGAGGCGGAACAAACCGGTGCCGATAAGAAGGGCAGTCTGGTGCCGCATGGTGCGTTTCACGCAGAACGTGAGGAGCATAAGAAAACCAAGGCAGAGCTTGAGGCGGTCAACCAGAGGCTTGCTGTTCTTGATGACCGCTGGAATACGCTGCTTGCGGTGAAGGACGGGAAGCCGACAGAAGCAGAGCCGGAGGCAAACAGTGATGCAGCGCCTGATCCGGAACAGGATTTGGTCGGCTATCTGAAATGGCTGGCTGGCCAAAACAAGGCGGTTCAGGAACAATCGCGCCAGCGCGAGCAGGAAGAACAGTCGCGCCGGGCGGAGGCTGAGGTCTGGAATACATGGGATAGTGCCGTTACGCATGCTCGCACGATCCGACCTGATTTTGACAAGGCTACTGATTTTCTGGCTGATCTTCGTTTCAAACAGCTTGAAGCGCTAGCGGTTGTTGACCCACGTTTTGTCGATCCACAGGCGCGTATCGGGCAGATTAACGGAGAATTGCGGGAAATTATTGCAAGCGCTGCCAAGGGCGGTAAGAACCCGGCGCAGGTGGTATACGAGATGGCCCATGCGTATGGTTACAAACCGGATGCTGTATCTGGTGGCGCTACAAGCGATCCGAAGGACACCCATCAGCAAACGCTTGATAAGATTGCGGCCTTGGATGAGGCCCAGCGTGCGTCAAAGACGCTTGGTGCATCGGGTGGCACCAATAGCGGCGATCCGATGACTGCGGAAGCTATTGCTGCGATGTCTCCTTCAGAATTTGATGCCTGGTACAGGGATCCTAAAAACGTTCGCATCTACGACAAGATTTTAGGCGACAACGCCTAAATCGTATGAAGCCCACGGTATGGCTTAAAACTGCCCTTCGTTTGCCGGAGCGTTATACCGGTCCCCGTGACAGCGGAAAACCTGTCTTCGTTTGCTCACAACGTCATGTGCGGCACCAAAATCCATAAACATTTTAGGAAATTCACATGGCAACGACCAATTTTGGCGTCAATGACGCTTTGGCAAACAAGCTGTGGTCGAAGAAACTTTCCGTCGAAAGCTCGAAGGCAACCGCAATCGCGCCTCTGATGGGGACTTCGTCTAACAGCATTATCCAGATCAAGAACGAAACGCAGAAGGCTGCGGGTGATAAGGTCACATTTGGCCTGCGCAAGCAGCTGATTGGTGATGGTGTTTCGGAAGATGAAACGCTTGAAGGCAACGAAGAAGGTCTGTCGACTTATTCGGATGCACTACACATCAACGAACTGGCACATGCGGTAAAGGTCAAAAACGATGGTAATACCATTGACGCGCAGCGTGTTCCGTTCAGCCTGCGTCAGGAAGCCAATGATGGCCTGACGGACTGGTTCTCCGACCGCATGTCTATGATGGCTTTCATCCAGTGGGGTGGCTACACGGCGGCAAAACTGCCGTTTGAAGGGCGCCTTATCAATCTTAAGCCCGTCCATTACGGCTTCAATGCTCCTCTTGTTCCATCGGCGGGTCGAATCCTCCGCGCTGGCGGCAAGACTACCGACGAGGAACTGGGTGAAGAGGATATTTTTGACCTCACCCTGATCGACAAGGCAGTGGAGCGGGCCAAGCTTTCTAACCCGAAGCTTCGTCCCGTGAATGTGGGTGGTGACAAGATGTATGTCATGTATCTGCACACCACGCAGGTCACGGCGATGCGCACGAACACCAGTGACGGTCAGTGGCAGGACATCACGAAAGCCGCTTACACCGGTTCGCGCGCCAAGAACCCGATCTTTGATGGATCGCTCGGTGTCTACAATAATGTGGTTCTGCGTGAAGCAGAGCATGTTGTCCCCGGCGTGGCTTCTAACGGCAAGATGGTAGATCATGTGCGACGCGCAGTTCTTCTGGGTGCGCAGTCCGCGGTCGCCGCCTATGGCATGAAGAACAATCCGGACAAATTCAAACGCGTCGAGGAACTGTTCGACTATCAGCGCCAGCTTGGCGTCTCCGCCCAGACCATCCTTGGCATGAAGAAAACGCGGTTCGACGGTGAAGATTTCGGAACCATCGTCGTTTCAACCTATGCGGCGCCTGCAAAGTAAGGACATTTGAAAATGGCAACCAATGATACACATCAGCCAAAACGCGGTCGTCAGCTTAATCTTCAGGTGACGCATGTCTTGCGCAAGCGTATTGCCTTCGATGACCATGGTCTGGAAGGCGAAATTGGCGTCCTTCCAGATCGTGCCATTATCCTGAGCACCAGAGTCTACGTGCTGAAGGCATTCAACGCCGGTGCGCTGGATATCGGCGAAGAGGGGCGGAAAGCAGATGCGTTTGCGTCGAAACAGGCTCTCGACAAAGCGGCAATAGTGTTGACGGACCTTAAAGTCGAACAGGCATGGCGAGAGCAGGAAACAGTGGTTACTTTCGCCCGTAGCGCTGTTGCAGCAGCAGGCGAGGCAATCATCGTCATCGAATATGCGGTGGACAATTGATGAAAGGGCTTCGGCCCTTTTTTCAATACAGAAGGAACAATCATGAAAATCACCGGAACTTGTTCGCGTCACCGCAGTCAGCGCTTGTTGGTCAAGGAACTCATTGTTGATGGCAAAGAGGTGAAAGGCGGCGGTAGCGCATCTATCCCGGTAGCTACACCTACTGCCGACGGCCTCCTTGCGGCCACAGACAAGGCAAAGTTGGATGGAATCGCTGAAGGAGCGACAAAATTCACCGATGCCAACGCGATTGCTGCATTGAAAGCCAAGCCAGCAATTGTTGCATTGGTATCACCTGTTGCGGATTTCTCGGACCTCAAGACGGCAACAGCCGCGTTCAAGGCAGTCGTGGATGCACTAAAAGCCTAGTCAGGCACATATAAAGAACACGAAACGCCCTCCGGGGCGTTTTCTTTTCTTCCTTTGGGGTTTGCTTATGTCGATTACCGTTCAATCTGGCGGTCCTAACAATACTATTCCACCGCAGCTCGATCCGCAGGACCGCACGTTCTATGACATGCTCACCGTTATTTCGGACGAAATCGATGATGTAACGGGCGAGTATGGTAATCAGATACAGACATGTATTTTTAAGGCAATCCGGGTCTGTGAGCGCGGGCCATATTATTTCAATGAGGCGACGGATATCACCTTCCGCACTGTGGCCGGGCGAAAATGGTATGATGGAAAAGACAACCCCAACATACCCAGTTTGGTCCGCATTGTGGCCGCGTTCATTGAAGATGGCGGTGGAGCCCGGCTACAACTTGTTCGCAGCGGGCCGGATGAACTGGAATTGCTTGGCGGAAGATCCTCCACCAGAGGGCGCCCTACAAGTTTTACCTATTTTGGGCAGCGTATTCAGCTTTATCCTGCGCCTGCAACCGATGGTGAAACTATCCGCTTGCAGCTTGGCCCCTACAGACTGGCTCCGATCCAGTCGGCCAGTGACAGCAATGTCTGGTTCACGGAAGCCTTCGATCTAGTGAAGGCGCGCGCCAAATATGAACTCTATCGCGATTATCTCAAGGATCCGGCACCTGCCGTGGCTGCCCTTGATGATTTTCACGAACAAGACAAGCTACTTGCTGCTGAAACTTCCAGACGAAATGGGAGCGGTCGCATAACGGCGACTGCGTTCTGATATGCTGATACCGGTTGCAGAATACAGGCCCGATGTTGCTGATCTCAATACAGCCTATACAGACGATGTTCTGAATGTGTTGCCTGCACAGGATGGTTATATCCCAATGCAGGGATTTAATGAATTCACCAATGCCTTGCCTGAAAAACCGCGCGGGGCTTTTGCTGTCCGCTCGATGGATGGTGGCATATTTGTATTTGCCGGAAGTACAACCAAGCTCTATTCGCTCAACCCCACGGACCTGTCGTGGAGTGACGTAAGCAAAGAAGGCACCCAATATGCGGCCTCAAACGAGGCCAGATGGTCGTTTGCGTTGTTTGGTAATTATGTGATTGCGGTCAATCAGAATAATAACCCGCAGGTTTTTCAAATTGGAAGGGACAAGAAGTTCCGCGATCTGGGCGGTAATCCACCACGTGCCGGGCAGGTGCGCGTCTGGGGAGATTTTGTGTGCCTGATGTGCTTGCTGGATCATCCCAACCGGGTACAGTGGTCAGGTTTGAATGACTGCGAATTCTGGACGCCCGGTCAGCGCAATTCCGATGTTCAGGATTTCCCTGATGGCGGGAGGGTGCAGGGTTCAAACGAGGCAACCAACCCAATCATCCTGATGCAGACCGCTATTTATCTCGGCACTTTCGTGCCGGGATCGGCTCTAGTGTTTTCATTTCAGAAAATACAGGACAAGCGCGGCGCGAAGTCGCCGCTTTCTATTGCTTGTCGGGGAACTTTTATCTTCTACGCAGACGAAGGCGGGTTCTTCCAGATTGGCACAGATGGCAGTCTAAATCCTATCGGTTTTGAAAAAGTAGATCGAACGATCTTCTCCAGACTGAACGACTCCAATATTTCCGATATGGTCGGCGTCATCGACCCGTTCTATTCCCGTGTTTATTGGATTTTGGATTACAACGGTACCGGCATTTATAATGAAATGCTGGTGTATGACTGGGAACTTAACCGTTGGAGCGTGGCTCAGATCAGGGCAAGTGCTATCATGCCGATCTATACCGAAGGCTATACGCTGGAGGGTCTGGATCGAGTTTCTAAAAGTCTCGACGCATTACCGTTTTCTCTCGACAGTAAGGTCTGGCAGGGCGACGCACCCATTCTTGGTGCGTTTTCGCCAGATTTCAGGCTGGGTTATTTTTCGGCTGGCAGCATGGAAGCGACGATTACAACGCAGGAGTTTGGAGCGACCAACGGACAACTTAACCGGACAGAACAAGTTTATCCAGTAATTGATACTGATCAAGTGTTTGTCAGCGTTGGAATTCGCATGCGACGCAATCAGCATGAACCGGTTCATTGGTTGGCGGAGCAAACACCTTCCTACAATACCGGTCTTGTTCGCAAACGTTCCCGCGCTCGCTTTCACCGTTTTCGCGTGCGCATTCCGGCAGGTGAAACGTGGACGCATGTGAAAGGCCTTGACGTTGAATTCATACCGGCGGGGTTACGATGAGCTTAAGTGTGCACCTGACGCAGGATTGGCCACTTGAGCGCCTCGCCCGTTATGGGCCGGAACTGGTTGCTGCCATGAAAAAACTGGTCAGGCGGTTTCCTGATGAGCTTTCGGTACGTACTCTATTTGAGCAGATCATGCGTGGTGAGCAACAGCTCTGGCTGATCCTCGATGAAAGCGAAGCATTCAAGGCGTTTGCTACGTCTGAAATTACCATAAGCGAATTCACCGGCAAAAGGCGTGTCATTCTTTGCGAATTGGCGGGCGCTGGCGGTGTTGATCTGACCGATCTGATTGAGCCGTTTGAAGACTGGGCGCGCGAAATCGGGGCCGCGGAGGTTCATGTGATTGGCCGCACAGGCTGGCGCAAGGCGCTCGCCACACACGGCTTTAAGCCATTTATCATGAGATACAGAAAGGTTGTCCGAAATGGGCGGCAGATCATCGAAACAGACGACAACGAATGCACCTCCCGTATGGAGCAGGCCGCTTTACCAGCAATCGGCGGGTGATGCGAACTGGCTGTATAACTCCGGACAAGGCGGCAATGTCTATCAGGGCCAGCGTGTTGCAGGTCCGGGCGGTGTTACGATGGCGGCAATCGCTGGCATGAGGAATGCAGCGAACAATTACAATTCTCCTGCAATTAACCGGCTTGCTACCGGGCAGACAGCAAGCGCGACCAACCTTGGCGATATGGCGTCCGGCAAGCTGGTTGGCCACAATCCCTATTTTGAAGATGCTTTACAGGGCCAGCTCGACCAGACGGCAAACTCGACTATGAGCCAGTTTTCCGGCGCAGGCCGCTACGGTTCGGCGGCGAACACCACAGCCCTCGCAAGTTCCCTTGGCAACATTCGAAGTACCGCACTGTCTAACCAGTATAATCAGGATGTGCACAACCAGCTTTCGGCCAATCAGCAGATCGATGCCGCCAATCAGGGTCAGCTCAACAATCTGAGCAACCTTTACCAGGGGCAGAGCAACGCGGAACGCAATGCACTCCTTGGCGGTCAGATACTTGACCAGAACAATCAGGCCAAGCTCGATGCCGACTGGGACAAGTGGAACGAACAGGACAATCGCGGCTGGCGACGCCTTGGATTGCTGCAAGGAGCGGCGGCTGGATCGTCTGGCAATTATGGCACCAACACGACTACCCAGAGAGAGAGTGGCAATCCGTTGCAAACGATTGGCGGTATCGGAGCGACCATTCTTGGTGGACCAATTGGCGGCGCTATTGGAACGCGCATGACCCAAAAACATTAGGATCAGATCATGACTATGGAACTGAAGCATGAAGGTCACAATTCTGCCGCCAGCATTGACGGCAGAGACGTTACCAATCGGCGCGTACTAGAATATAAGATTTCTCCTCACCGCGCGCCATTCACCGAGATTGATATTGATCAGATGTCGGAAAAATCCACGCCTATAATGTGGCCGTCAGTTGGGCGTGTAGCTGACGGCTCCGTCGATGCTGTCGGCAGTCTGGAGCAGTAACCGGGCTATCGCGCGCGCATTGTCTGGTAGCAATCGCATAAAGACTTTCTCCGTCGGCATATCGGCTGGAAAGTCAAATTCAATCACCACATTGCCTTTGTGCTCCATAATCGCCTTCAGGCTTTCTTCGTTAATAAGATCAAGTAGATCGCGCATAAAAATTCCTTTCAAAATTAAAGCAGTAAAATGATTCTCATTCGAGGCCTCATCTGGAATGCCTTGAAAGAAAGATGCAACCATGGCCTTTGATATTTCTCAACTGTTCGGACAGGGCGCAATCAACCGCCTTATGACTTCGCAGCTCACTGGACCGCAGTCCACTTTTACCAACCAGAATGCGGCCCCGAACGCAGCATTACCACAGCCCACCGCGCCAGCACCTTTGATGCAGAATGTCCCCGGTTCTCTGGCCCCCAGACCCGCCGACGCGCAACCTGCCGATCCGTGGTCTGGTATGCGGCAGGCAAATGCGCCATCGCAGCAGACCTTGCCGGATGATCTTGGTGACAAACTTGTCAGAGGCCTGCACAATTTTGCTAACTCCTCCTCTGGCCAATGGCTGAACAATATGTTTACCGGATGGGCGCAGGGCAGTTCTCCGCAGGACAGTCTAGCCAAGGGCGGCATGTCTGTCGCCAACGGGGCTACACGCAACCACACCGTTGATCTTCTCGTCAAGAATGGGTTCGATCCACAAAGCGCGCAAGCCATCGCCGGTACCCCTGACGCGCTCAATGCAGCACTTAAGACGGTGATGGATAGGCAAAATCCGGATCATCAGTTGCAGGTTCAGAAAACACAGGCGGAGATCAACAAGATCAATGCTGAAGGCCTGTATTATGGAAAGAAGGGTGGCGGCAGGTACTCTAATGCTGGCGGCGGGTTTATATTTGACAATATTACTGGCAAGTATGTGCCGCATCCAGATGCTGCGCCTAATAGCGGTACAACCGATCAGAACAGCCTCCCAGTCGTGCCGCTCAATGACCAAGGCATACCAGATGAGCAGGCGCAAAAGGAATTTCTGGATAAATTGCCGCCGGATCAGGCTTCCATGGTAAAGGGAATTGCTGAAGGCAGAATGGATCTGGGAAAAGTCACGTCCATGAAGGCCGGAGAGCGTCAAAGGGTAGCCGGTCTCGTCTCTCGATATGACCAGACTTTTGATATGTCGAATGCTCCCGCCAGAAACGCAACCCGCAAGGATTACGCGACTGGTGATATGGCAAAAATGTCTGCTTCAACCAATCTCGCTATTCAGCACCTTTCCGGAATGATGGGTGAAGCGCAGAAACTCAACAATACGAGCTATCCTATGTGGAATAGCGTCAAAAACCTATACGGCTCAGAAACGGGTAATCCCGATATGAAGTCCTTCGAAACCTATCGCCTAGGTGTAGCAGATGAACTTGGGAAAGCGTTCCATGGCGTCGGCGCGGTGCCGGAAACACAGGTAAACGCATGGAAAGACGCAATCAGCACGAGTAGTTCACTCGACCAGTTGCGCGAAGTTGTTCGGTCTGCAATGCACATGCTAGCTGCGCGAACCGAGACTTACAACGCACGCTACAAGAATGTCATGGGTCGTAATGCCCCCGATCTACTTACCCCAAATTCATATGAAGCGCTGAAACATATGAATATCGATCCAGGTGAATTGGGGATCAGCCACTCTAATCAGGACGGGCCAAAGGCAGGAACTGTTGAAGACGGCCACCGCTTCAAGGGTGGCGCCCCCGGTGACCAGAACAATTGGGAGAAGCTGTAACAATGGCTGGACCTTGGGAAAAATACCAAAAACAGGGAGGAACCTCGGCGTCTTCCGATGGGCCTTGGACCAAATATCAGGCGCAGGCCGCGAGCCAATCTCCGGAATTTCAGCAAGATTTGTCTGAGCTTTCGCAGCTGTCGAACACGGCATACGACAATTCCTATTCCGATGCAGGACGTACATTTCTCAACCATAGCGTTGGCGATCTTCCCATTGTCGGTCCGGCCCTTCAAAAGGCGGGTGACTATGCGGGAAGCAATATCTGGGGCGCGGTCACCGGTGAGGACCCGGCTGCAATCCGCCAGAAGGTTGAGATCGACCGAAAGGTTCGCGATAACCAGTATCCCATGTCGGCGACTTCGGGCATGCTCGCCGCCAACATTGCTCCAATGGCTGCTGCCGGTGGCGTCCCCGCGGCGTCTGAGCTTCTCGGTATGACGGGTTCTAATGCAGTTAAGCGAATTATTGCGTCAGGTGCATCGAATGCAGCCATTTCCGGCGCTGATACGCTGGCTCGCGGCGGCAGTGGAGCGGACGCGCTCAAGAGCGAAGCTATTTCGGGCGGACTGGGCTTCGGTATCTCCGGCGTAGGTGAGGCGATTACGCACGGTATTGGTGCCGCCTATGATCGGTTTGCTCCAACCGTCAGAGCCTTGATCGACCCGGACAATGAGGCATCGCGGCGTGTTGGCGCAGCCATGCTGCGTGATATGCGGGCAAATCCGGCATCGGTTATGGACGATATCGACACCGCAACGGCGCATGAACATGGTATTCCCTTGGTGAATGCGGACTATGGCGGAGAAACAGTCCGGGCGCTTGCGCGGTCTGTGGCCAACCAAGCGCCAGAAGCTCGCAATCTGATCGATAAGCTAGCTAATGAGCGCTTTGCGTCCCAAAGTGCGCGTGCGTCGGATTTCGTCAAAAAGCTTGCTGGTGGTAATGTCGATGACATCGCTTATAAGGCAGCGTTGCGACAGCAGGCACAGTCAGCCAACAAGAGTGCTTATCAGGCTGCATATAACGATCCAAACGCCGCTTCCGTCTTTACGGACGGCATTCAGGAACTTATGCAGTCGCCATCGTTTCGCAAGGCGATGAACGATGTTCCCGCCAAAAGTGCGGATCGTGGGGCATTGACCGGTCAAAAGGCCTTGCCAATGCCCTTTGATCAGGATGAGTTCGGCAATTATGTCATAAAGCGCAATCCTGATGGATCGGTTGTCACGCCGTCGCTGGAATTCTGGGACCACACCAAGCGCAACCTTGATGACATGATCGACAGTGCACAGCGTTCCGGCAACAACGATGATGCGGGAACCCTGACAGGTATTAAGCGCAAGCTGACTGGTGAGCTTGACGGGCAGGTGCCCTCCTACAAGTCCGCTCGGCAAGGGGCGGCTGGCTTCTTCAGTGCCGAGGATGCGCTTGAAGCGGGAAAGAACTTTGCCAACGCCCCACGGTCGATACCAGAGGCCCGGCAAGCGTTTTCGCAGTTCTCCGAGGATCAGAAAAAGGCGTTCAGAACCGGCCATGCTTCTGAATTGATTGACCGCATTAAGGCCTCCAGCGACCGTACAAATGTAATCAACCGGGTCTTCAAGTCTGAAGCCGCGCGGGAAAGCATGGGGCTGGTTTATGGGCCACAGAAAGCGAAGGAGATTGAAGCCTATGTGCGTGTTGAAGACCTTGCTGACCGGTTACGTGGCGCGATGGGGAATTCCACGACAGCAAAACAGCTTGTCGAACTTGGGCTGGGTGGCGCAGCTGGCGGGTGGATGGGGTCTGATCATGGATACGGTGGCACCGCACTGGGGTTTGCCGGAGGACTGGCTGGCGCCTTTGCAGGGCGTACCCTAGTCTCACGTGCCAACAGCAACTCAATGATCCAGATCGCCAACCTGCTTGCCCGCAACAGCCCCGGCGCGTTGCAGGCGGCAGTCAAGATCGCTTCGCAGCGCCCCGCCTACATGGACGCACTCGAAAAGCTCTCTACGGTCGTCGGCACGGCATCCAGAGGTGCGACCGTTGCAGCCCCTCGTCTTCTCGGTCAGGAGCCGCGCCAGCCGATGGAACTGACAGTCCATCCACACCAGTGAACCATCAGAAATGAAAACCACAAGCCGTCCTTTTGGGCGGCTTTTTTATTGGAACAACAATGAACCCTACAGAACAATATATCCGTCAGGCAGCGCTGTCTCGCGGCATGTCGCCTGACATTACGGCACGTCTCGCTGCACGGGAGGGGCTGAACGGCTTTGATCCGTCGAGGCCTGATCATGGCGGCGATGGCGGTTCGTCGTTTGGTCCGTTCCAGCTTCACTATGGTGGGATCAACCCAGCCATGCCGCATGCAGGCTTGGGCGACGAATTCACCCGACAAACGGGTCTTGATGCCCATGATCCAGCCACATGGCAAAAGCAGGTCGATTTCTCACTCGATTATGCTAAAAATCACGGATGGGGTAGCTGGATGGGGGCGAAGGCGGCGGGCATCGGACCATGGGATGGCATCAACATGGCGTCGGGCAATGTGGCAGCGCAACAGCCATCGCCGCCGCAAGCGCCCGGTACGCCAGCACCGCCATTGGGTCAGGCGACCAATATCGGGTCGATGGCACCCCATCCAATGCAACCGCCAGCGCAGATCACGTCAACTGCACCCGTACAGCAGCCCAACACGGTCTCTGCCATTTCTGACTTCAAAAACGGCGACACCAAAGCCGGGATTGGTAATGTCTTCGGGGCGCTTTCAGCCGCGGGCAACGCTCTGGAAAGCCAGCAGATGGCACCGCTCCAACCAGCACAGATACAGGGGCCGACCGCGCAGCAGGTTCAGGCGTTGCCTGCCTTTCTCGCATCCCTTGGACGACGCAGGAGTAACCAGATATGAGTTCTATTTTCGACTGGAGCCTGCAGGCGGCCAACAACGCGAATGCAGACGACAATATCAACTGGACTGAAGGACAGCCGCCAAGTTCGGTCAATAATTCGGCACGCGCCATGATGCAGCGTACAAAGGAATTCATATCCGATATCGGCGGTATCGCACGGGCGAGCGGAACCGCGAATATGTTGACGGTTTTCGCAAAAAGTCCGTTCACGCGTTATGTCGATGGCATTCGCATTACCGTATGGGCAGGCGGAACTAATCCCGGCCCAGCGAGCCTGAATGCGAATTCTGTTGGAGCGAGGCCGATTTTCTGCATCGGCGCGACAGGCGTTGGTCCAGTGAGGGAAGGCCAAATTCAGGCTGGCGGCATTTACGACTTCATTTACAGCGCTGCGCTGGATGATGGTGCGGGCGGTTGGTTTCTTCTCAATCCGACACAAATCCAACTGATCCCAACCGGCCTTATTTTTATGGTTGCGGCTCCTGTTACGCCCGCCGGTTGCCTTTACTGCAACGGACAGGCGGTTTCACGCGCACAATTTGCGGGATTGTTTTCCGTCATCGGCGGGTATTGGGGCTCAGGCGATGGTCATTCGACATTCAATCTGCCCGATTATCGCGGCGTGTTTCCACGAGGTTGGGATGATGGCCGCGGGGTTGACGGCGGGCGTTCGTTTGCAAGCTTGCAATGGAGCCAGAACCTTGCGCACAGTCATACGTTCTCCGGGCAGACCAGTAGTGGGGGCGGACACAACCATCAAGGCTATGACAGCCGAAGTTCCATGCCGGGGGCGGGTCAGTTTCTTGTGTCGTCAAGTGGCGAAGATGGGCCCATGCATGCGGTTGGCACCACCGGGTGGGCGGGCGAGCATGTTCATACTTTTTCCGGTGGAACCTCCGGCAATGGCGGAAGCGAAGCCAGACCGACCAATGCCGCCTGTTATTTTGTGATTAAAACCTGATGCTTACAATCGACAATGTTATCATTCCGCCAGTGTCCGGCATTGTGGATACGACAAAAGTCCGTGTGGTTCTTGTTGCAAACAATCGTCTTGTTCACGCTCCCTTAAGCGATATTCTGAAACCATATTTTGACCAGATTGATGCGCTTTCCCAACGCCTCAGAAGGCTGGAGACCCGCTAATGGCTGTCCCCTATCATACACATTTATTTGATATTCCGGTAGCGTCGAAAGAGGAAGTCATTGCAGGCGTTGCGACTGACAAAGTCGTAACGCCATCCTCGCTTGGCAGCGCCGCTCTTCGCAAGGTGGAAGACTTTGCAACAGCCGAGCAAGGCAGGAGAGCCAGCACAGCAGTCCAGAGGCCGGACCTTGCTGATGTCGCGATAAGTGGCAGCTATCATGATCTCAAGGATCAGCCTGCACTTGGCTCAGCTTCCGCCAAAGATGCGAGCGCCTTCGCGACTGCAGCTCAGGGGAACAAGGCGGATACTGCCGTCCAGCCCGCCGATATGCAAAAGTCACTCGATACCAAGCTCGACAAAAAGGGCGGCAAGGTAGATGGCGACCTCAATGTTTCTGGAGGAATGAAAGTAAATTCTATTATATCAGACCAAGCGGTGACCGGGCTTGTAATCGAGGTCTTTAACTGGGAGGACGATGGTCATAATGGTCGTCAACGCCACGTGACTGGTGGAATGCAAAAAGGGGGGGATCTTTTTGGCGAAGTCTGGGGGAAGAAAGATGAATATGGCAAACTCTCGGATTATCTGAAGGTAAATACCGTTCATCCCAAGGACCTCACTTCGGTCGCGAAAAGCGGGAGCTATCATGACCTTAAAGATCAACCGTCTCTGGGCTCTGCGGCGGCAAAGGATGTTTCTGCCTTCGCGACAGCTGAACAGGGAAAGAAGGCTGATACCGCCCTACAGCCCCAAAGCCTTGGCGCACTGGCTCACAAGGACAAGGTGGCTGTCAGCGACATTGATGCACAAGGCAAGCCTTCCGAAAAGCTGTTCCTGTCTGGTGACGGATCGTGGAAAGAGCCGCCCGGCGGTGGCGGCATCAGTGGCGGCAAGGTAGATGGCGACCTCAATGTTTCTGGAGGAATGAAAGTAAATTCTATTATATCAGACCAAGCGGTGACCGGGCTTGTAATCGAGGTCTTTAACTGGGAGGACGATGGTCATAATGGTCGTCAACGCCACGTGACTGGTGGAATGCAAAAAGGGGGGGATCTTTTTGGCGAAGTCTGGGGGAAGAAAGATGAATATGGCAAACTCTCTGACTACCTGAAAGCGCGTTTGCCAAAAACTTTTGCTGTCGTGGATAAAGACAACAAGGTCGTCTCCATCGCCGATGGGCTGGAAAATATTGAAGTGTCGGGTATGCGTGTTGTGGGAATTGCGGAGGAACGGGATTTTGACGCCCAGATGCCGCCCATCGGTTACGATACGGCGCTTGCAGAAGAAA
>Ga0308157_10002596_pt1 | contig 28831 bp, 27 predicted proteins | sample PhyBR1_FD_201035 | JGI IMG/M metagenome (GOLD analysis project Ga0308157, IMG submission 201035) | Phyllosphere microbial communities from UC Gill Tract Community Farm, Albany, California, United States - DLSLB.R1 | ecosystem: Host-associated > Plants > Phyllosphere > Unclassified | place: USA...
GAATGAGATAAATAATAAAAAACACTTAAGGTTTAAAGTTTCAAGCTGATTGAAACTTTAGACCTTAATTTTTTAAATTAAAAAAGATAATAATATATAATTTTAAAATCTGAAACATTTAACCCCCTTTATAAATTAAAAAAATGCAAATTTTAGACGGAAAAAAAACATCAGAAGATATTAAAAACGAGATTGCTGCTGTAGTACAAAAATTGAAAGCAGACGGACAAAAAGTCCCTCATTTGGCTGCGGTTATTGTAGGTAACAATGGTGCAAGTTTAACTTATGTAGGCAGCAAAGTGAAAGCTTGTCAACAAATCGGTTTTGAATCCACTTTAGTAGCTTTGCCAGAAACAATTTCAGAGGAGGAATTATTGGCGAAAATTAAAGAGTTAAATGAAGATGATAATTTAGACGGATATATTGTGCAATTGCCTTTGCCTAAACATATCGATGAACAAAAAATCCTTATGGCGATTGATCCAGATAAAGATGTCGATGGTTTTCACCCGGCAAATTTCGGGAAAATGGCTTTGGATATGGAAACGTTTTTGCCAGCTACGCCTTTTGGAATAATGGAATTGTTAGAGCGCTATAAAGTAGAAACAGCTGGAAAACATACTGTAGTTATTGGTCGTAGCCATATTGTGGGAAGACCAATGAGTATTTTGATGAGCCGCAAAGGAAATCCTGGAGATTCAACGGTGACTTTAACTCATAGTCGTACAAAAAATTTAGCAGAGTTTACAAAAAATGCCGATATCATCATAACTGCATTAGGCGTTCCAGAATTTTTAAAAGCTGATATGGTAAAAGATGGTGTAGTGGTTATTGACGTTGGAATTACTCGTGTTGACGATGCCTCTAATCCAAAAGGATACAAAATCACTGGAGATGTTGACTTTGATGGAGTAAGTAAAAAAGCGTCATTTATAACTCCAGTTCCAGGAGGAGTAGGACCAATGACAATCGCAATGTTGTTAAAAAACACACTTTTAGCGCGAGAAATTAGAAGCAGAAAGTAAATTTCTATTTTTGTTTATATACAAAACCCAAGATGAAAGTCTTGGGTTTTTTGCATTATTTTCTTTAAAACGTTAGCTGTTGCTACTCAATTATTTATGATAATATTGTATCGATTATTTAAAAATTACAGTTAATCATTCCTTTTTTATAACGTAAAATTCATCTTTAATGACATTTATATAATAATAATGTTAAAAAAATATTTATTTTTGTTCTAAACAAAATAAAATATAACCAAAAATACCACTAAATTGAAAGCCTCAAAAAAATCCTCCCGTTCAGGAATTATACTAATTTCTGTTTGTGTTTTAGCTCTTTTATCATCTGGAATTTTGTATTATATTAATGGTGAAGAAAACAAGTCGGTAAAAATCACCACAACTATAACAACAACTTCAGCTCCTAAAAAAATAAACAAAAATGAGCTTGAAAAAATGGCTATTCTCAACGAACTAAATAGTTTGAAGAAAAGCTACGATGCAATTATCTTGGAAAACAAAACAATATCGCTAGAGTTCCTCCAAGAGCGAGATAAAGTAATGAAATTAATGGATGATTTAGAATCAGTCAAAAGTGATCAGAAGACTTTGGTTACATACCGAGATCAAGTTAATTCTTTGCATGATAAACTGAAAAAAGTTGCTGTTGAAAACGAGCAATTAAAGGAGCAAAACACAATAATAAAAAAGCAAAGAGACATTGCTGAAGTTGTTTTGAAAGAATCGCAAAAACAAAGTGAAGTTCTAAAACAGGATTTAGTAAATACAGTCGAAAAATCTTCAAAATTGTCGGTTTCAGGAACCACAGTTATAGCTTATAAGCTAAAAACTTCTGGTGAACTTACAATAACTGATAAAGCTAACAAGGTAGATGGTATCAATATTAGCTTTGTTATAACCAAAAACGAAATGGCTAAACCTATTGATAAAGTTTATTATATCCAAGTGGTCAATAGCGAGAATACAGTTTTGGGAGATATTACTGATGGTATTCATCAATACAAATCATTGACTTACAGTTTAGCATCAAATGTAAGTTATCAGAAAAAAACGATTCATGTTTCTGAAAATTTATTAGGAAACAAATTCACTAAAGGAACCTATTATGTGAATGTTTACGACAAAGAAGAATTGGTTGATGAGTCTTATTTTATACTCAAATAATTTGATAAAAATTAGTTAAGCAAACTATAATATTTAGAAATAAAAAAATGCCCAGAAATTAACTCTCTGGGCATTTTTTTATTTCTAAAAACTTAATAATCTCCTCTTTTTTTAAATCTCGGATCGTCTCTTTTGATGAATTGAGTTTTGCGTTTGGGAACTTCAGTCTTTGGTAAACTCGCTTCTTCCGTTTTGCTTGAAGGCTCAATTAACTGATTCAATTCTTTAATTTCCGCATCGGTCAAATCTCGGTAACGGCCTACAGGAACGTCTAGCGAAATATTGATAATTCGAATACGTTTCAAGGCAGTAACTTCGTAACCTAAATACTCACACATTCTACGGATTTGGCGATTCAGTCCTTGCGTCAAAATGATTTTGAAAATGTTTTTACTAATTTGTTCGACCTTACATTTTCGTGTGACAGTGTCCAAAATTGGAACTCCATTTGCCATACGTTCAATAAAACGATCGGTAATCGGTTTGTTTACTGTTACAGTATATTCTTTTTCGTGATTGTTTCTGGCGCGCAGAATTTTGTTTACAATATCACCGTCATTAGTCATAAAAATCAAACCTTCACTGGCTTTGTCCAAACGACCAATTGGGAAAATACGTTTTGGATAATTAATATAATCAACAATATTGTTTCGAACATCAAGATTGGTTGTGCATTCTATTCCAACAGGTTTATAAAAAGCAAGGTAAATTGGTTTTTCGGTCTTCTCACGAATTAGTTTTCCGTCTATGCGTACTTCATCATCTGGAGACACTTTGGTTCCCAGTTCTGGTACATCTCCATTGATTGTAACCCGACCTTCTTCGATGTATTTATCAGCTTCACGGCGGGAACAAAATCCTGTTTCAGCAATGAATTTATTAAGACGTTTTAAATTTTCTTCCATACTGCAAAAATAGTCAAAATTTAGACTTTATGGATTGTTACGGTTCTTAGATTTATTTTTGATGAAATTTAAAACTGTCTTTTGGAGCTTCTTTTCGGTCAAACATTCCATAATCCCGACTGACATTGGCAATTCGTAAATGATAGTCTTTAAATATTTCATTTCTGCCTTTAGCTTGTGCAAATCGGTGCATTTCCAGATTTCTCCATTGCTGAATGCTTTCTTCATCTCTCCAAAAAGATAAAGACAAAACTTTTTCAGAATTACTAATACTCTGAAATCTTTCTATAGAAATAAAACCGTCTATTTTGTCTAATTCTTGTCGTAATTGCGTTGCAATGTCAAGATATTCTTCTTTTTTTCCTTCGTTTGGAATGACTTCAAAAATTACTGCTATCATAATTGTTGTGTTTAAAATTATAAAAGTGAAATCCAAATTGCTTTTGGTAATCTGGCATTTATCATAGGTTCATATTTAATTTCATTTTCTAATATTGAAACTGTATAATTGCTTAGTAAATAATACAAAGTATCAGTCGCAAGATTGACCGAAAAATGTTTTGCCAGGCACATATGTCCACCAGTTCCAAATGTCAAATGCTCTTGATTGTTATGCCTGTCAATATCAAAATTCATTGGTTTTTCAAACTGTTTTGAATCTCGATTTGCTGCTGCAAGGACAATTAAAATTGGGTCATTCGTTCTGATTGTCATTCCATTCAATTGTATATCTGCAATTGCGACTCTTCTGGTATTATGAATTGGCGGATCAAATCGTAAAGTTTCAACAATCATTTTTTGAAGCCAAATTTTATCATTTTCATTTTTATCAAATTTTTTATTGGAAAGAATCTGTAATAGTGAATTACTCAAAAGTCCTCTTGTTGCATCAAAACTTTGAATAAACAAACCAATTAAATTACAAACACATATTGAAATCGTTTCTTCTGAGGAAATTCCATAAGAAGATGCAATCTTATTTAGTACTATTTCATAAAACGGAAGCTCCGCAATATGTTTTTTTGTTATTAAATAAATTTCTTCCGAAACACAATTAATTAATTCTACATCTTCAATGGTTTTAAAAGAGTGCATTATTTTTACAAGTGAACTTATTTTATTTGATATTAAAAGAGAATCGTTATCATTAAAATCAAAACTTTTTAAAACAGTCAAAACTGGCAGTTTTTTGCAAACTAAATCAACCCAATTTATACGATTTAGATTAGATTCATTTTTCAGTAATTCTTTGATAGCTGCATCTATCCCAACAGATTTCATGTGTGAAAAAAGAATTACAGCAGTTTCTTTTGCTATTTCATGATGAATTCCAATTGATAGTCGGGCAAGGTTATTAATGATTTCTGAAGCATGTTTGTTAAGATTATTATTTTGAGGGAATGTTGGAACATAGGCATTTGTGTTGTTTAATATTTCAATGCAATGTTCATAAGAATAAACAGCCCAGATTTTGTTGGTTTCATCCCAAAATACTGGATTTTCTTCAATCATTTCCTGATAAAAAAGATAAGGATTTTTGACTTCTGATTGTAGAAATAATGGTGTCATGATATTTTTTTTAGCAAAGTTATTTAACTTTACCAATCAATAGTTCAGTATAAAATTAACTATGATAACTGCAAAATGGAAGATCAATTTGTAAAAATAGCAACATTAATTGGCGATCCAACGCGTGCAATTATAATGTGGACTTTACTCGATGGAAAAGCTTTTACAGCTACAGAACTCGTAATTTCTGCTAATACTTCGCCTCAAAATATGAGTATGCATTTGGCCAAACTTTTGGAGGCTAATTTGCTTTGTGTGGAAAAACAAGGGCGACACAAATACTATAGATTTTCGAATAAAGAAACAGCATATGCTATTGAAGCAATGGTAAGTTTAATTCCACCTTTTGCTTCTAAAAAAAACAACTCTGAAAAACATTCACCAATAAAACACTGCCGGACTTGTTATGATCATTTAGCTGGAAAAATTGGTGTGGCTGTGACTGAAAGTTTATTAGAACAAAACATCATTCTGGATTCAAATAATGCATTTGAAATAAGTCAAGAAGGAGTAAAGTGGTTTTCAAATTTTGGGATTGACTTGCCAGAGCTGAAAAAACAAAGACGTTTATTCTTGAAACCCTGTTTAGATTGGAGCGAAAGAAAAAATCATATAGCAGGTTCGCTCGGAGCTTCTTTGTTAGAAAAAATGATTGCTGACGATTGGTTAAGAAAAACTGAAAATTCAAGAGCGATTCAAATTACTGGAAAAGGAGAAAAAGAGTTGTTGAAACACTTCAAAATTGTTGTTTGATAGTTAGTTTTATTTATTTTGTACGTCAAATAAAAAATCAATTACTTTTTGGTACAAGTCGTCATCATGCATTCCATGGCCAAGACCTTTGGTTTCTATAAAATGACTGTTTTTCCAGGCACTTGCAATTTTTTTTCCTTCTTCAAATGCAACTACTTTATCTGTAATATCGTGAGCGATTAATCCAGGAACATTGATATTTGAAGCAAATTTTTTCCCTGAGAAATCTTCCAGTTTAAAATTGAAATGAGTCAGAAAACGGTTTTCTAAAAGTGAAAACATTTTGGAGTTTAAACTCAGCATCGAAACATAATTATCGATCAAAGTTTTTAAATCTGACGGAGCTCCCAAAATCACCATTTTATTGATGCTGGTATTGGGAAACAAATATTGGTGATAAACACACGCAGCACCTCCGATTGAATGTCCAATAATAATTGTGGGCTGATATTCTTCTACAGCTTTGTTGATAAATTGAGCGTAAAGCGGAACATTAAATTCCTTTCCGCTACTTTGCCCATGAGCTGGCGCATCAATTGCTATAATGGTACTTCCTGATTTCTGTAAATGGGGTAATGCTTTTTGCCAGCGGGCCGAATTGCTTTCCCACCCGTGAACAAGTAAAATTTTAGTTTGATTTCCTTTCCAGATATACGTCTGAAAATGATGTTCGTTATGGTGAAAAGTTTCGGTTTCGGTATTTTGTAAAATCTTTGGTAAGCTACTTTTATGAAGTCTCCCAATTCGAGGCTGACTAAAAAGTGCGTAGGAGAGCGCCACAGCTTTTTGTGGACGAACATAACTTAGAAAGTTAATATACTGCCCAACAGTTTTTACAGTTATAAATCGGATGTGTTTTTTTAGACTCAAAATAGGGGATAAAAAAAGCCTCGAAATTCGAGGCTTAGTTATTTTTTAGAACTTAGAGAACAATTGTTCCATTTTCTCTCTTTCTTCTTCAGCCAGAACACTGTCGACTAAAATTCTTCCAGAGTGCTCATCGATTAAGATTTTCTTTCTGGCAGCAATTTCAACCTGTGTTTGTGGTGGAATTGTAAAGAATGATCCTGCAGATGCTCCTCTTTCGATAGAAACAACCGCAAGTCCGTTACGAACACTGCTTCTGATTCTTTTGTAAGCGATCAATAAACGTTCTTCGATTAATGCTTCAAATTCTGCTGATTTCTCGCTTAAGAATGCTTCTTCTTTTTGAGTTTCAGCCATGATAGCATCCAATTCTGATTTTTTATGTTTTAAATGAGATGATTTAGATTCTAATTTTTCTTTAGAAGAATTAATTACCTCTTTTTTATGCTCAATAGAAGCTTTCATTTCTTTGATTTGCTTTTCAGCCAATTGGATTTCTAATTCCTGAAACTCAATTTCTTTAGTTAAAGAGTTGAATTCGCGATTGTTACGAACGCTTTCTTGTTGTTTTGTGTATTTTTTGACAGCTTCTTTGTGCTCGTCAATTGCATTCTTTTTTTCTTTGATAAGGTTCTCGATAACTTCAAGTTCGCTTTTCAATTTCTCTGAACGAGTGCTTAAACCAGCAACTTCATCTTCTAAATCTTCCACTTCCAAAGGTAGTTCACCTCTCACGTTTCTGATTTCGTCAATTCTAGAGTCAATAAGTTGTAAATCGTATATTGCTCTTAACTTGTCCTCAACACTTAATTCTTTCGTATTCGCCATATTCTATAAGTACTTAACTGGATTTGTATTTTCTTCCGATAAAATGATTGCAAAATTAGGGATTTTTTTTCTAAGATAATCAACAATATACTCTTTTGTATAACGTTCGCTTTCAAAATGTCCAATATCTGCTAATAAAAGCTGATTTTCGGCCTCATAATATTGATGATATTTCAAATCAGATGTTAAAAAGACATCCGCACCAGCCTGAATCGCATTTGGAATTGCAAAACTACCTGATCCTCCCAAAACTGCTACTGTTTTTATTTTTTTTCCTGTAAAAGCAGAGTGACGAATTCCATCGGCTTTCATTTTGTCTTTCGCATAAAGCAAAAATTCTTTTTCGTCCATTGGTTCTTCCAACTCTCCGATCATTCCCAAACCAATATGATTAAAGGTGTTTTTCATATTGTAGATTTCGGTTGCCACTTCTTCGTAAATATGATTTTCGCGAAGAGCTTTGATGATTCCGGCTTCTAAATGTTTATCATAAACCACTTCAATTTTAACTTCTGTTCCTCTGGACAAAACACCTCTTTCGCCAATGGTTGGTTCGCTTTTTTCGTTTCCTTGGTAAGTAAAAGTTCCTTCGGAGTTAAAACTGCATTTGTCATAATTTCCAATACTTCCGGCGCCTGCATTAAACAAAGCATTTCGAACTTTTTCAGCATTATCACGAATTGTATACGTAACCAATTTGCGAATATGATTTTGTTTTGGAATCAAGATTTTAGTACTGATAAGTCCCAAAGTGTCACAGAAAATTTTATTTACTCCTTCCGGATGATTGTCAAGTGCGGTATGAACGGCATATATAGCAATGTCGTTTTTTATAGCTTTTAGAAGAGCACGTTCAACATAATTTTTTCCTGTTATTTTTTTGATTGCGGAAAATATAATAGGGTGAAAGCAAACTACTAAATTGCATTTTTTTGCAATAGCTTCGTCAATCACGTTTTCTAGAGCATCGTGGCAAACTAAAATGCCCGAGGCTTCATTATTTTCGTCTCCAATTATTAATCCTACATTATCAAAGTCTTCGGCGTGGGCCAGTGGAGCCATTTCTTCAAGAACAGAAAGAATTTCTTTTATCGTACTCATCTTATTTAATCTTTTTTTCGAGGTATTTTATTAATCTGTATTCTATTAAATTAGCAAAACAAATTAGCAGTAGCTGATTTGGATTTTTAGCTTTAGGATGTTTCCAAAATTTCCGTCCAAAGATAAAATATTATATTTTCGTAATAAGATTTTATATCAAAAAAATATTAGTTCATTAATTATTTTGTGCCTTTTTTTTATTATGAAATAATTGGACTAAAAAATATCTAAAAACAGTTCTAATTGCAAAGAATTGTTAGCTTACAAAACGGGTTAATGCTCTAAAAAGTATGATGAAATTTGAGTTTTTATTCTGTTGAATATTTTTAGATTTTGGATTGCTTTCGCTATTAGCGTAAAATGTTTTACTTTCGTAAAATGAATTTACTTCGAAAAATACTATTCCCGTTTGCTATTTTATATGGCTTTATAACAAGTATTAGGAATTTTCTTTTTGACAAAGGAATTTTAAAGTCATATTCATTTGATTTGCCAATTATTGCAGTTGGAAATTTGAGTGTCGGGGGAACAGGCAAAACTCCGCAAATTGAATATTTGATTCGATTACTTTCGGAAAAATATAAAGTTGCAACCTTGAGTCGGGGGTATAAAAGACAATCAGAAGGATTTATTTTGGCCAATGAAAGCTCAGATGCATTAGAATTAGGCGATGAACCTTTTCAATTTTATCAAAAATTCAAAGATATTCAGGTTGCCGTAGACGCCAACAGGAAAAATGGTATTGAACAATTACTTTTCAGTTCAAATAAACCAGAAGTGATTTTATTGGATGATGCTTTTCAGCATCGAAAAGTTAAAGCAGGTTTTTATATAATGCTCACATCGTATGGAGATTTGTATATAAATGACTTTATGTTGCCTACGGGGAATCTACGTGAAAGTAGGAGTGGAGCGCAAAGAGCAGATGTAGTTGTTGTTACCAAATGTCCAGCTAACTTATCTTTGGATGCTCAAAATGCTATTAAAGAAACGCTAAATCTTTCTTCAAATCAAAGTTTGTTCTTTACCTTTATTGAGTATGATGAAATGGTTTATTCTGATATAAAAGCGATAAACGTTGAGCAAATCAAGACGATGGATAAATTGCTTTTGGCAGGAATTGCAAAGCCTGAGTCGTTTTTTGCACATTTAAAAAATGAAAATGATGAATGCCTGACTTTTCCGGATCATCATAATTTTAGTGAAAGCGAATTAATCGAAATTAAACAAAAAGCAAGTGATAAAATTATTGTCACAACAGAGAAAGATTACGTTCGATTGAAGGGAAGTATTTTGAGTGGCCAGCTTTATTTTTTACCTATAAAAAGTTCATTTATCTCTGAGGAAGATAGTTTTAATAAAAAGATTTTAAATTATGTGGGACAAAGTGCAAGAAACGGTTAGTTATATTAAAGGGAAAATAAATTTCGATCCAGAATATGGTATTATTTTGGGTTCGGGTTTAGGTGGATTTACAGAAGAAATCGCAATTGATTATATATTGCCTTATGATGAAATTCCTAATTTTCCAGTATCGACTGTTCAAGGTCATAAAGGAGCGTTAGTTTTTGGAAAAGTTGGAGAAAAAAAAGTTGTGGCAATGCAGGGTCGTTTTCACTATTACGAAGGATATTCGATGAAAGAAGTGACGTTTCCTGTTCGAGTAATGAAGTATTTGGGAGTCGAAAAATTGATAGTTTCAAATGCTTCGGGAGGAGTGAATTCAAATTTCAGAGTTGGTTCCATTATGATCATTAAAGATCATATCAATTTTATGCCCGAACATCCTTTAAGAGGGAAAAATGACGAGCGATTTGGACCAAGATTTGTAAATATGAGTCAGCCATATTCTGTTAATTTGATTGAAAAAGCAAAAAATATAGCTCAGGATTTGAACATAGAAATTCACGAGGGAATTTATCTTGGACTTCAAGGGCCAACTTTTGAAACTCTAGCCGAATATAAAATGGTGAAAATTTTAGGAGCTGATTGTGTCGGGATGTCAACTGTTCCCGAAGTTATTGTGGCTCGTCACATGGATTTGGAAACATTTGGAGTTTCTGTAATTACCGATATGGGTGATGAGGAAAGCATCCTTAGTATTTCTCATGATGAAGTTTTGGAAGCGGCTAAATCTGCCGAGCCAAATGTGCGGGCACTTATTAGAGAATTAATTAAACGAAATTAAGAATTGCTGAAATTTTGAGCAATTGTAGTATAGAAATCTTCGGGGATAAAAGGTTTGGTAATTACATCAGTCATACCATAAGAAATTAGCATTTCTCTGTTTTCATTTAATGAAATAGCGGTTAGTGCAATAATTGGTGTTTTGGTGTCGAATTCTCTAATTTGTTGAGTAGCAAGTGTTCCATTTATTCCCAAAAGATGCACATCCATTAAAACCAAATCGTAAGTGCTATTTTTTAAAATTTGAATAGCTTCTTCGCCATTGTCCAAAGTAGTGCATTTCATTTCCTTTCTCGAAAGCATTTTTTGCGTAATCATTTGGTTGATTTTGTTATCCTCAACCAATAATATTTTTTTGTTTTTAAATACTTCTGGATTGTAGTTTTTGTCTTTGGTATTGATTTGGACTGGCTTTGTATCTGCTTTAAAATTCAGCTCAAATGAAAAAGTTGATCCTTCACCAACAGTACTTTTAAGTCGTATTTGTCCACCTAAAATTTTAACTAGTTTTTTGACAATAGTAAGCCCCAATCCTGTACCTCCAAATTTCCTGTTGATTTCGACAGAACCTTGAGAAAAACTTTTGAATACGGTTTTTAATTTATCTTCTGGAATTCCAATTCCTGTATCAATTATCTGAAAATAAATTGTTGCATTATCATTGGTATAAAATCTTAAACGGGCAATAACGCTAACAGTTCCATTGTGGGTAAATTTTAAGGCGTTGTTAATCAAATTCATGAAAATCTGTGACAATTTTGTTGGATCGCCAATTAGATTTTCAGGAATTGCTGAGTCAATTTTAAGGAGAAATTGGTTGTTGTTTATAGTCGCGATTTCCTTTAGAGAATTCTGAATGTCGATTAATAACTGTTTAAGGTTAAAACTTATATATTCAATTTCTAATTTATTAGATTCAATTTTATTTATTTCTAATATGTCATTGATGAAAGTAGTTAAATAATTACCCGAAAACTGCAATGAAGTGAGGTAATGCATCTGAGTTTTTTTCGGATTTTCTTGCAACAGTAAATGAGTGATGCCATTGATTGCGTTTAGTGGTGTTCTGAGTTCATGACTCACAGTGGATAAAAATTCCGATCTGGCTCGTGATGCTTCTTCGGCTTTGTTTTTGGCAATAATCAATTCATTGTTTTTTTCTTTCAATAATGAATTACTCTGGTTTCGTATAATATTGTTTTTGTATAATGACAAACTGAGCAGTGAAAGGATTGAAATAATTGCAATTGCAAGTATGCTGATGAGTTTAGAGAATTTGTCATCTTTTTGCTTTTGCTCATTTTGTTTGTCTCTTAATAATTGTTCCTGAATACGTTGTGTTTCTTTAAAAGCCTCATAATCATTAATGCCCAGCTTTTCATCATTGGCCAGCGTAATGCTTTCTTTTAAATTTAAATGTTTTTTTAAGTAAGTATAGGCAGCTGTCTTGTTTAGTAACTTATCATAAGCATTGCTGATCGCCAGTAAAATATTTGATTTTTGATTAAGATCTCTATTTTTTTTGTTTAATTCTAATGCTTTATTAAAGTAATTTAAAGCTAAATTATATCGTTTATTTTCAATTTCAATAGATCCAATTTGGTATAATGCTTCTGCTTTGGTATTTGCTGAGACTTTAATTTTAGATTTTGCTGCAATAGAGCTAAAGTATTCTGATGCTAATATATCGTTGCCTTTTTTTCTCGCAATTATTCCTTTTTGCAGTTTAATTAAATCGACATTGTCTTTAATTTTTAATTGTTTTTGGATTTCTTCAGCTTTAAGAATAAAGGTTTCTGCGAGTTCATATCTCTTTTTTTCTATATAAATTATTCCAATATAGTAATATGCTTTGGAAACTTTATAATTAGGTTTTTTTGAAATGTTATTTAATATCGTGATGCTTTTACTGAAAGTTTCTAAAGCATCATTATAATGTTTTAGATCAAAATATATTTCTGCTAAACGAAAAGTATGGTTGGCTTCACCGTAAATCTGATTGTTTTTTTTGCAATAATTGATTGCTTTTTGAGTGTAAAGTAAAACATTTTTATAATTATTATCTTTTTCGTTCTCTGTGGCTACTTTCGAATAATAAGCAGCACTATCTGTCACTCTTTTTTGAGGATAGATTATTGTTTGAATGAAAAAAAATAATAATAAGAAGTATTTCATGTTATTTTATTTATTCATGCGTATTATAAATTATAGTAACTTGAATAATTATTAATGCTTACTTCGCTTGTATTTACTTTTTATTTGAGTTTAACAATAAAATCAAGTCAATAATTCTGGATGAATATCCAATTTCATTATCATACCAACCAACCACTTTTACCATTTTGTCGATAACCGAAGTGAGCTGAGAATCAAATATACATGAATTTTTATTTCCAATTACATCTACTGACACAATTGGGTCTTCTGTATATTCTAAAATGCCTTTTAAACTGGTTTTTGAAGCTTGTTTAAAAGCATTATTTATTTCTTCAATAGTGACATTTTTTTTAACATTGAATGTAATATCGGTCAAAGAACCATCGGGTACAGGAACACGAATTCCACATCCTCCCATTTTGCCATCGAGTGACCTAAAGATTTTGGTTAATGCTTTTGCGGCACCTGTCGTTGTTGGTACAATAGATTGACTCGCTCCCCTGGCTCTACGTAAATCTTTATGTGGCTGATCGTGTAAACTTTGATCAGTGGTAAAAGAATGGATTGTTGTAATGTAAGCTTGCTCAATACCGCAAAGTTCTTCGATAACTTTGATCATTGGTGCGGCGTTGTTTGTTGTACAACTTGCGTTGGATATAATAGTCTCGCTTCCGTCAAGAATAGATTCGTTTACGCCTAATACTACTGTTTTTATACTGTCAACTTCAGCGGGAGCAGAAAGAATAACTCTTTTGGCACCGGCTAAGATATGGGCGTTTATTTCATCAAAAGTCTTATATTTTCCCGTAGATTCAATAACAAAATCAATATCAATACTTTTCCAATCTAGATTTGATATTTTTTTTTCATGGAAAAATAAAATATGCTTACCATCGACTTCGATTCCTTTTTCATCATGGCTTACCATATAAGGCAAAACACCATGAATACTATCATATTTTACCAAATGAGACATGGTTTTTTTATCGGCAATGTCATTGATGGCAACTACTTCGATGGTAGGATGATTTATAAGAAGGCGAAATAAATTTCTTCCAATTCTTCCAAAACCATTAATCGCTATTCTTGTTTTCAAGATTTTTGTTTCAAATTTAATAGTTCCAATTTTTAGTCAAACTGGATACTCAATTACAATATATGTTTTTGTGCTTTATAAGAGGATCGTACCAAAGGACCGCTTTCTACATGGCGGAAACCAAGTTCTAATCCGTATTTTTCATATCTCTCGAATTGTTCAGGAGTTATGAATTCTTTTACAGGCAAGTGTTTTTTGGTTGGTTGCAAATATTGACCAATTGTAACAATATCAACATTGGCAGCTTTTAAATCACGCATAGTTTGAAAAACTTCTTCTTCTTCTTCGCCAAGTCCTAACATAATTCCAGATTTGGTTCTGTTGATGCCTTTTTCTTTCAGATATCTTAAAACCTCAAGGCTTCTATCATATTTCGCTTGTATACGAACTTCGCGCGTCAATCTTCGAACTGTCTCAACGTTATGAGAAACAACTTCTGGATTGGCTTCAACGATACGATCGATATTTCTTTCAATACCTTGAAAATCCGGAATCAATGTTTCTAAAGTAGTGTTTGGGTTCATTCTGCGGATGGCTTTTACGGTTTCGGTCCAGATAATTGAGCCTCCATCTTTCAAATCATCTCTGTCAACACTGGTGATTACTGCATGTTTGATGTTCATTATTTTTATAGAACGTGCCACTTTTTCTGGTTCGTCCCAATCTACAGTTTCAGGTCTTCCGGTTTTTACACCACAAAAACCACAAGAACGAGTACAAACATTTCCAAGAATCATAAAGGTCGCTGTGCCTTCGCCCCAACATTCACCCATATTCGGGCAACTTCCTGACGTACAAATGGTATTCAGGCTATATTTATCAACTAAACCTCTAAGTTCGGTGTATTTTTGTCCTATTGGCAGTTTTACTTTTAACCACTTTGGTTTTGTTACGTTTGATTCGGCTCCGCCTTGTGTTCCAACAGGTAATGTATTATCTAAAACAGTTTCCATATTTCAATTTTCAGACTGCAAAGATAAGGAATGTAGTTTTAGAATTTGAGTTCTACATTTGTGAATTTAATAAAACTCTTTTCTTGCTTAATCAAATTTAATTATTTAATTGCTTCATCGATTGATTCCTTTTTGTAAAGCAGTATTTAAACAAGAAGTTTAGCGCATACATGTTAAAATTAGGATTTTTATGTGAAGAGAATTCAGCAATTTTTTAAAGTTATAGTATCTTTGCGCTTTAAAATTAAATACAATAATTGGGGAAAATTATGAATAGAAAATTATTATTACTTAGTGCATCGACTGTTTTGTTTGGGGTTTTTACAACTCAGGCACAAATTAATTTTGGGGAAAAAGCTTTAGGTGCTGTTCAGAAAGGGATAACAGGATTTACTTTTAGTGATGCAGATGCTGCAGCTTTGTCAAAACCAGCTGTTGACAAAATGGATGCTGAGAACAAAGTGGCTCCTGCCACAGATCCTTACGCAATTCGTTTGGCTCGTGTTTTTGGAAAATACACTAAAGGAGATTTTTATACCTTAAATTACAAAGTTTATCTTACCAAAGATATAAATGCTTTTGCAACTGCTGATGGTAGTGTGCGTGTATTCTCAGGTTTAATGGATGTGATGGACGATAATCAATTAATTGCTGTAATTGGGCACGAAATTGGTCATGTTAATAATCACGATTCAAGAGATGCTATGAAAGCTTTGTATCAAAAAGAAGCTTTGATTGACGCAGCTTCTTCTCAGTCTGTTAAAATCTCTTCTATTACTGATAGTCAATTAGCTAAAATTGGTAGCGCTATGATTGATAGTAAATACAGTCGCAAACAAGAATCGGAAGCAGATTTATTTGCTTATGAGTTTATGAAGAAAAATGGATACGATGTGAACGCTGAAGAATCTGCATTTAGAATATTGGAGAAAATGAGTGAAGGAACTCAAAGTTCTTTTATTGATCAAATGATGAGTTCTCACCCTGATTCTAAACTAAGAGCTGATAATGCTAAAGCAAGAGCTGAAAAAGATGGATTGTACAAACCATATGTGCAAAAACCAATTGTAAATACTCTTCCAAAGGCTACAACGGTTAAGAAAACTACAACTACTAAGAAGACTACAACTACTAAAAAGTAATATTAAATTTAGAGTTTAAATAAAAAAGAAAGCAGAATCGTAAAATTCAGCTTTCTTTTTTTTTGTTTAGATATTAATTAGATTGAATTGTAATAGGCAAATTATAAGATGTTCTTACTGGTTTTCCGTCCATTATTCCTGGACTCCATTTGGTTTTTAAGGATTTTAAAACGCGAATGGCTTCAGCACCTAAACCGTAGCCAGGATCTTTTATAACCTTTATGTCTGTCATGCTTCCGTCTTTTTCGACAACAAACGAAACACTCACGCGGATTAAGCTTTCGCTTTCTAAATCTGGTTTTGCAAAGTTGTTACCCACATAGGTATAAAACTTTTTAATTCCTCCTGGGAATTCTGGCATTTTGTCTAATGCTCCAGTCGGAATTATAGCATTTTCAGAAATGCTTGGAGTATTTATGTTTGTTCCAGAAGTCCCAGTTGAGGTTCCTGTGCCCACATCAATACCTTCAGTTCCTGTCACACTTGTAGTAGGATTGTTTTTGAGTTCATCGTTGGTTGCTATCGTTTCTGTAGTTGCAGCGGCTGCTGGAACTATTTCTGGATTTATTAATTGGGTATTGGTATTAATATTTGTCGGTTCTTTTTTAATTTGAGGTATTACGGCATGTTGTCTTTCTGTTTGTTGAGGTATGACCGGATCAATATTAACCACAACAATTGGCGGTAAATCAGGAAGGACTGACGGAATCTTGTGTTCGGGATTTAAATAATTATAAACCATTGGAATGCTTATGGCAACTGTCAAAAGTGATATTCCCGAAAAAAGTGCAAAAAAGGATGTCTTAGTGTTTTCCTGACGTAAATGATACGCGCCGTATTCTTTGTTTCTGTTTTCGAATACAAGATCAATCCAGGTGGTTTCGAAGATGTTTAATTTAGACATAATTTATTGGATTTAATGGTTAAAGTATAGATTAAATCATAGGCCAATGTTTTAAACTTCTAAAGTAAATATAGGAAAAATTACTATATGATTAATAAATATAACTTAATTATTTTGTTAAATAGTTGAGTAATTTGAATTAATTATTAATTTGTATTATTGTACTCTTTGAAAATTAAGAAAATTAAAATGTTATTATTAGTAGGCTTTGTTTTTTTGAAACGACAAAAAGCAATTACCTTTTTGTAGCATTCTAAAGACTAAATAAATTTTTGAAATCTGACAATCCGCAAGAGGGATAGGAATAAGCTACCGAAGTAGCATGGATAGCCCGACCGCATTTAGGAAAGGGGTGAATAAACGCATGCTAAGTAAGCCCCTTTTCTAAATGTGGTCTTGCCCAAATATCGATAATTAAATGTATTGATAATTGATATTACCTTCTGTTTTGGATAATTTCGGAAAGTAATTTTTTGGCGCGAAGCAATTTGATTTTTACATTACTCAACGGTTCTCCAATTTTGTTGGCAATTTCCTGATAACTCATTTCCTGGAAATAACGCAATTGAATTACTTCCTGATAATGCGGTTTCAATTCTTTGATGAATTGTAGTAGTTGAGAAAGATTTTGCTCGGTAATCAAGACATCTTCTGCAGATGGAGTGGTATCGGCAATGTTGTAGGCAGTTTGGTCTTGTTCGTCGGTAATTTCGATAAACAAGCTCGATTTTTTTTTGCGAATTAAATCAATATGCACATTTTTGGCAATTGAAATCAGCCAAGTGTTGAATTGATATTCGGAATTATATGTGGCTATTTTATCAAATGCTTTGGAGAAGGTTTCGATAGTAATGTCTTCGGCTGTAGTTTCATTTTCGGTGCGTTTCAGCATAAAACCGTAGACTTCATTCCAGTAGTAATCCAACAGAAAAGTAAAGGCAACTTGATTACCTTTTTTGGCTTTCTCTATTTGTTTGCTTATTTCCAATGTGCAGGTTTTGAGAAAATGTTGGTTATAAAGACATTAATTTGAGTGAATATAAGAATAATTTCTATAATTGGATACCAATACATCACATCTTTCTCTTTTAATTTTCCCGCAGCAAAGCCGATAACAAGCCAAGTTGTTAAATATCTAAAACCAATAAGGCTTACTACTAATATCCATTGAAATTGGAAAATTAATAAAGCTACTGGTAATAGCAAGAATAATAATTGGGAAATAAAGAATAATCCAAGTTGTGCTTGGTCAAATGATTTATAGTATTTGGCAGTAGCAACGTGTCTTCTTTTTTGAATAAACCAATCTTTATATGATTTTTTTGGTTCTGATGCTGTAAAGCTTTCTGGCGAATAACTAATTGTAGTATTGTTAGCATCTGAAGCCTGATTGATAAATAAATCATCGTCTCCGGAACGAACCTGAATGTGATCTATAAACCCATTTACTTTAAAAAATTCGTCTCTTTTGTAGGCTAAATTTCGTCCAACACCCATATATGGTTTACCTATTTTTGCCCATGAAAAATATTGAACAGCAGTAAGTAATGTTTCAAAACGGATTATTTTATTAAGGAAGGAATTAGCGATTTTCTCATAACTTCCGTAGCCTAAAACAATTGTTTTTTCTTGAGTAAATTGCGCGCTCATTGCTGTTATCCAATCTTTGGAAGTTGGGTAACAATCAGCATCTGTAAATAATAAATGTCCTTTTTTCGCTGCTTTAATTCCTAGTGTTAAAGCGTATTTTTTATTTCCCCAAAAGGCTTCGTTGTTTTTTACTTTAACTAAACGAATGTTGGGATATTGTTTTTCAAATTCTTCAAAAACTTCCAACGTATTATCTCTGGAAGCATCGTCAATTAAGACGATTTCGAAATCAGGATAATTTTGCTCAGCCAATAGCGGAACATATTTAATGACATTTTCTTCTTCGTTTTTGGCACAAACGATAACAGAAATTGGAATGTTTTTAGGGTTGATTTCCTGTGCTTTTGCAAAAGAAAACTTAGCAAAAACGATAAGATAATAAAAAAGTTGAATAGCAACTATAGCAATAAAAAAGTATAAAATAATTGTAAGCATCTTTTATTTTTTGGCTTTTAAAAACGAATGCAAAGGTAATTAGCAATTATGGATTATCAATGTAGAATTAGTAATTACTTTAATTTTTTAGCCATTTCTTTTGCTAGGGTCAACGCTTGTCGTTTTTTCATTTTTTCCAGTTGGGTATTCTGATATCTTCGTTTTATAATTTTGATTTAAAAATTTTCCAAAACAAATAGCTTCGGGTTTATTTACGTATTTGCCATAGTTGGGAATTGTTTTATAATTAGATTTTAAATAAAATCGTTTTGCTTCTTCATTTTGAATTCGGGTTTCTAAAATCAGTTCTTCATAACCAAGTTCTCTCGCTTTGGTTTCCAAATAAGATAAAATAGTTTGTCCGATTTTCATTCCCGGATATTTGGAAAACATTCGTTTTACTTCTCCAACTTTTTCTGATATTGGTCTTATTGCTCCACAACCAACTATTTCATTGCCGATTTCTGCAATAACAAAAACATATTTGGGATTGTTTTGTATCCAGTCATTAAATGAATTTTTTCCGTCACTACCAAAACGACGATAAAGATTGGCTGATAATTCATCTATAATTGCGGCCACATTTTCGTCGTTCGGATTTGCCGTTTTTATCGAGAGTGTTTCGTTCATCAATTTAGAATGTGTTTTTCCTAAATTACATTTACTTCGGCTTCGATGCGAATTCCGAATTTATCAAAAACAGTATTTTGAACCATTTTAGAGACGTTGAGGATTTCTTTCCCGGTAGCGCCTCCATAATTAACAAGAACTAAAGCTTGATTTTTATGAACTCCGGCATCTCCAAAACGTTTTCCTTTTAAACCTGCATGTTCGATTAACCATCCAGCTGGAACTTTGACTTCGGTTTCTGAAATACCGAAGAATTTCATTTCAGGAAATTTTTGGTGGATTTTCTCGAAATCTGATTTTAAAAGAATTGGATTTTTAAAGAAGCTTCCGCTATTTCCTAACTCGGCAGGATCTGGCAATTTGCTTTTGCGAATAGCAATCACAGCGTTGCTAACGTCTTTTAAAGTTGGATTCGTAACGTTGTTTTTGGCCAATTCGGCTGTAATATCTCCGTATGAAGTATTTATTTTATGATTGCGTTTTGTTAATTTATAAACTACCGATGTGATGATATATTGATCTTTCACCTCATTTTTGAAAATACTTTCTCTATATCCAAAATTACATTCGGTATTCGTAAACGTTTTGATTTCCTGAGAAGCAATATTGATAGCGTCGCAAGAAACAAACGTGTCTTTGATTTCGGTTCCATAAGCGCCAATGTTTTGAACAGGAGTTGTTCCAACGTTGCCAGGAATCAACGACATATTTTCTAGTCCACCAAAGTTTTGATCGATTGTCCAAAGCACAAATTGATGCCAGTTCTCGCCAGCCTGACTTTCAATCCAAACAAAATCATCGTCTTCTTTAATTATTTTTTTTCCTTTCAAATCCACATGAATAACCAAAGCATCGATGTCTTTTGTCAAAAGCATATTACTGCCACCACCAAGAATGAATTTTTTTTCGGTTTTATTTTGTTCCAAAATAGTTTTCAATTCAGAAACAGTATGAACGGCAACAAATTGTCTGGCTTGGGCTTCAATACCAAAAGTATTGTAGTTTTTTAAAGAAAAATTATTTAAAATCTCCATAAGGAATTGTAATTAAGAGTGTTTTTGCTTTTAGAATTATTCGGTGTATAAAGCTCTGTCGATAAAATCATTAAAAGGTTTTAATACCATCATTTTTTCTACAATTATCGGTACAAAATCTTTTTGAGTAATTAATTTTGAATCGATTTTTTGAGTGGCTGTAAAGCTTTTTAATTTTAAAAATTCAATTGCAGGATCTTCTTTATCATAACCTTTTGGAGGATTTTTTAAAGTTGTAGCTTCGTCTCTATTCAAATTTTGATAAGTGGATTGGAACTTTTTGTCTTCTAAAATTTCAACTAAATCATCGTAGAAAAAGTGAATTTCTTTTCTGATTTTTTGAAGCTGATCGGGTTGTGGGCAATATAATCCGCCGCCAACAAAACAATTTCCATTTTCTATATGAAGGTAATAGCCTGAAGCTTCTGTGTGTTTGGAGCCCGAAGAAATCCATATTCCTAAGTTGGTTTTGTACGGAGATTTATCTTTAGAAAAACGGACATCACGGTTAATTCTGAAAGTACAATCCTTAACGTCCAACATTTCCAATGCAGGATCGAGAGGTTTAAGCGCTTCCAGTAAAGAAGCAACCAATTGATGATAATCTTTTTTTACCGATTCGTAACGTTTTTTATTTTCCAAAAACCAATCTCTGTTATTGTTGGCTTTTAAATCTGCCAGAAATTCTAAGGTGTCTTTTGAGAGCATGAGCCTATAATTCTAATTGTTTTTTTATATCTTCTTCGCTAATCAATCCAGATTTTTGCCATTTAACGGCTTTATTTTCATAGAGTACCAAAGTTGGAAGTTCACTAATTTTTAACTCCTGCATAATGGTTTTATTTTCATCTGCATTCAAACGAACGATGGTAACTTTATCAGCCATATCTTTTTGCATTTTCAAAATATAAGGCTCCATTTTTTTGCAAGGAGCGCACCAAGGAGCGTAGAAACTTACTAATACTTTCTTGTCAGTTTTAAGTAATTCAGCATATTCCTGACTGCAAATTCCAATGATTTTTGTGTCTGCTTTTGCTAATCCGGCAGCTTCCCATTTTAGCATTCCGCCATCAAGATTATATACAGTTGTAAATCCTAATTCGGCTAATTTGTCGGAAGCTTTTTGGCTTCGTCCACCGCTTTTGCAATACACAAATACAGGTTTGGTTTTGTCGTATTTATCGGTTCTGGATACAAAACTATCGCTTAACCAGTTTACGTTATCTGAGTTTTCGATATGTCCGGTGGCGTATTCTTCCGGAGTGCGGACATCCAGAATTTGTGCTTTTGGAGTTTCATTTATTTTCTTAGAATATGAAGTAACATCAATAGTCTGGACAGCTGTTTGAGAAATACAAGAGCATGTTATAAAGAAAATAACGAATAAGTACAGTTGTTTTAATTTCATTGAAAGAAAGGTTTTAATTGCCGTAAAAATAAACATTTTTTTACTTTTTGAATCTGGAACTAATGGTAAATAAAAGTTACAAATTAAAAATAGTATAACTCTGCAAAGTGGCCTTTACAATGGTTTCGGTACGTTCGGGATGAGTGTCTGAAATGAAAAGTTGTCCAAAGCTATCGTTGTTGACCATTTCTATGATTTTGGCCACGCGATTTTCGTCTAATTTATCAAATATATCATCAAAAAGAAGAATGGGTTTTACACCGCTTTGTTTTTTTAAAAATTCAAATTGCGCCAGTTTTAAAGCAATCAAAAAAGATTTTTGCTGTCCCTGAGAACCAAATTTCTTAATAGGGTAGTTGTCAATTTCAAAAGAAAGATCATCTTTATGAATTCCGATGCTGGTGTATTGCAAGATTCGGTCTTTGTTGATGTTTTGTTGCAAAAGAGTAAGTAAATCATTTTCGAATAAATGACTTTCATAAATAATTTGAACCGATTCCTGTGATCCTGTTATATTGTGATGATGCTCATTAAAAATTGGAATAAACTCTGCAATGAACGCTTTTCTTTTCTCGAAAATAAATTGTCCGAATTCAGTCAATTGTTCATTGTAAATTGAGAGCGTATCATTGTCATAAGTATGATTTAAGGCAAAATACTTTAATAAAGCATTACGCTGACTCATAACTTTTTGGTATTGTATCAGTTTATGCAAATAGCTGGAATCCAATTGAGAAATCACGCTATCCATGAATTTTCTTCGGGTTTCGCTTCCTTCAATGATTAAATCCCTGTCGGCTGGCGAAATAATTACCAGCGGAATAAATCCAATATGATCTGAGAACTTATCGTAAGCTTTTCCGTTGCGTTTCAGGACTTTTTTTTGTCCCTTTTTCAGGCTGCAAACAATTTGTTCGGTTCTTTCGTTTTTTTCGAATTCAGCATCGATTACAAAGAATTCTTCGCCATGTTTGATGTTCTGAACAGCCAGCGGATTGAAATAACTTTTTCCGTACGACAAATGATAGATTGCATCCAAAACATTCGTTTTTCCAATACCATTCTTACCAACGAAGCAATTGATTTTGTTGTCGAATTCAAAATTGGCTTCGGAGAAATTTTTGTAATTGAATAAGGATATTTTCTTTAAATACATTTGAAGTTTTGCTGGAATTGTTGACCTTACAAGCTATTTGATGGCTTTTGTAAAGAGGGTGCAAATTATTGAAAAATATCGATATAAAGATGTAGAATTTGTGTTTTCCTTTTTTTAATGAAATTATAATTTTACAAATGTAAGACAACTTAACTTTTGTTGTTTTAAAGTTGTCGATTGAAGAAATAATCTTTTTTGATGATTAAAAGCTTATAAAAAAAACTACTGCTTTTCTCCAGAATTTTCCGCTGCACCGTCACCAAAATACTCATTTTTATAGCTTATAACAGCATTCGCAATGGCTTTGGCAATATTATCCTGACCTTCTTCAGATTTTAATATTTCAACATCAAATGGGTTAGAAATGAAACCTATTTCGACTAAAACTCCAGGCATTACAGTAGCATCCAAAACCCATAAAGGTTCTTGTTTGATCCCTCTTGATTTTATAGTTATAGCATTCGAAAAATTATTCTGTATTCTATTAGCAAGGTCAATACTGCTCGTTAAATTACTCTCCTGTACGATTTGCAAACCTATTAATGTTCCAGGATTATTCGGGTCAAAACCTTTATAAGCTTTTTGGTAATTATCTTCCAAGAAGATTACGGAGTTTTCTGCTTTAGAAACTTCCATATTCATATTAGCTCTTGACATTCCCATTACATAAGTTTCACTTCCGTTTCCTGTTGGGCTTCTATTTGCATTACAATGAATCGATATAAATAAATTTGAATTGGCACGATTAGCGATTTTTGCTCTTTCTCTAAGCTCAATAAATTCATCGGTTTGTCGAGTATATATCAAATTAATACCTGTATTTTGTTCTAATAATTTGCCTACTTTCAGGGTAACAGCCAGATTTAAATCTTTCTCGTTGTTGCCATAATATTTAGCTCCATGATCTTTACCGCCATGTCCAGCATCGAGAGTAACTGTGAAATTGTTTGATTGTCCATAAGTTTTGAACATCAATATCATTGTTAAAAACGCAAAAGCGATTTTTGATCTTTTTGATATATTCATCTAATGGGAAATTAAATTTAAAAAATATTGTTATTGACTTAAGGGGCGTAAATTATTAAAAAATATCGATAAATCAAGGATTGTAATTAGGTTTTTCGTTTTTTGTGATACATTTGGCTTTTAGTTTTTTAATAGACATTCGATATATTCTCCAGTAATTTCAAAACCTAATTTTTTATAGCATTCAATTGCAGCTTTATTTTCTAACCTAACATTAAGGCCTATTATATCTACAGTTTGCTGTAAATCATAACAAAGTGTCCTTATTAGTTTTGACGCAATGTTTTGTCCTCTAAAATTAGGATGAGTTGCGATGTTGCCAAGTGCGGCGACTTTATATTTTGGAGAATACACATGAATACCAGCAATTCCAATTAAGTTTTTGTCATTAAAATATCCTATATATTTACCCGTCAAAATCATTCGCTCATCAAACCAGTTTTTTGGATAGGCGATATGTAATAAATTTTTAATTTCGATGATGTCTTCGGTTTGAAGAATGCGGATATTGTCATCAAATGGATTGTCGAATTTTATGCGTGAAGTCATTTTTAAGCTATGACCATAATTTTCGATGATATTTTCAGGTTTGAAATTTTCTAAAAGATTTGGACTTAAATGAGCGTAAAACTTATCAGGAAGCTGATCCTTTAATTTGTCTAGTAATCCTTTGCCTTGATTGAGATTTTCGCTTTCAAAAAGCAAAAGTGTTGGAATGTCAGAACCTTTATAAAGCAAAGCGAGTGCTTTTACTTTTTTATTAAGTTTTAAAATGTACCACGAAGTATGATTCCAATAAAAGTCATCTAAATCGCCGATACAAAATATTTGATTTTCAATATCGTCTTTTAGGATATTGTAGATTACATCTTTTTCTTTTAAAATTTCAAATTTCATATTGAGTATATTCTATTTTGTAAAATAAATCTATTTTTCAATTCTAGTGAAAAGAAGTGGGTTTCAAACTTTCCTTCGCAAAGAAAGATTTTAATTATAAAGGATGAATTTAATTATTATCCGTCAGTTTGCGTGAGGGATAGAAATAAGCTACCAAGTAGCATGGATGAGCCCGACAGCAGACAGAGAAAAGGGCGATGACGGCAAAGTATATAGCCCTTTTCTCTGGCTGGTGGCACGCCCTAATTATTCAGTTGAAAAGAGGTGTTTTTACAAAGGAAATATTGGTGGGAAAATTATTTTTAAATTTTTCATATAAAATACAAATTTTTTACGTGTATTAGAATAAAAATTTTATTTTTGCCGTTCACATAAATTAAATTTTAAATGGCTACTTATAGTAAAAGAGGATATAAAACACCAAAAGAAAAGGAAGTTAAAGACGATGCAGTTGAAAACGTAATTATTGACGAAAAAGACAGTGCTACAGCTGAGGTTTTTTCGAAATTAGATGAAACAGCTTCTAGAACAGAGGACTGGGTTGCTAAGAATCAAAAAATTATAATTGGAGTTGTTGGTGCTATTACATTGGTAACTGTAGGTTATTTTGCTTATCAAAAATTTATTGCTAATCCAAAAGAAGAAGATGCTGCTAGCGAAATGTTTGTTGCACAGTCTAATTTTGAGAAAGCTACTAATGGTGTAGCTAGCGATTCATTGTATAAATTATCATTGAATGGTTCTGAAGGGAAATTTGGATTTGTAAAAATCGCTGACGAATATTCTGGAACTGCTGCTGGAAATTTAGCTAACTATTATGCTGGTATCGCTTACTTGAATACAGGCAAATATGATGAAGCTATTAATTATTTAGGTAAATTTGATTCAAAAGATATCATTTTGAGTGCTTTGTCTAAAGGGGCTATTGGTGATGCGTATTCCCAAAAAAATCAACCAAAAGAAGCTTTAGAATATTATATAAAAGCAGTTGAAGCTAGTAAAAATGATTTTACAACGCCTCGTTTCTTAATGAAAGCTGGTAAAGTTGCTTTAGCTTTAGGAAATAAAGCAGATGCTTTAAAATATTTTCAAGATATTAAAGATAAGTATGAGAATTCTCCTGAAGCTGCTACAGTGGATGGTTTGATTGGTTTGGCACAATAAAAATAAAAGGCATTAGGCTAGGCAGTTAGCAGTTTTTCTGCAGTCTGAAATCTAAAATCTTAAATAAAATGGCTACCGAAAATAAAAATTTATCTGATTACGATAAAAACACAATCCCAAACGCGAAAGACTTTCGCTTTGGGATTGTTGTTTCAGAATGGAATGATACTATTACTGAAGGTCTTTATAATGGAGCTCTTACTGCTTTGCTAGACAATGAAGTTCTTCCAAATAATATTATTCGTTGGAATGTACCAGGAAGCTTTGAGCTAATTTATGGTTCTAAAAAAATGTTGCAAACTCAAAACGTTGATGCTGTAATCGCTATTGGTTGCGTGATTCAGGGGCAAACAAAACATTTTGATTTTGTATGTGAAGGAGTAACTCAGGGAATCAAAGATTTGAATGTTCAAACAGATATTCCGGTAATCTTTTGCGTGTTGACAGATAATACGATGCAACAATCTATTGACAGAAGTGGAGGAATTCACGGAAACAAAGGAACTGAAGCAGCTATAGCCGCTATAAAAATGGCTTATATACGTCAACAAGCTTCGTTAACTCACCAAATCGATAATCAACATTTATTGCCTTCTGGCGCTTTGAGAATCGAAAATTTGCCTTTGCAGATAGAAGAATAAAACAAAATTTACAATATTTATTGACCTGTACTGTTTTATAAATAGTATAGGTTTTTTTATGATTGTTAATGAAATAGAGCTTGTTTGAAAATAAAGATTTTAAAAGAAACTTCAAATTCGATTTATGCTCATTTGTTTAACTTGATGGCTCTTAATTTACTAAGTTGTTTAGTTTCTCATTGTCTGAGTGTACATTTTCTGTTGTTCATAATTGGAGTTTTTTTATGGAAGATAAACAGCCAAAACACAATAGAAATTCCTTAAATTTGTTCTTCTTGGTTTTAAAACTTTAAACCTTAACTTTAAACAATATAATATTTAATGTCGAGTATAATTCAATTACTTCCTGATCATGTTGCCAATCAAATTGCCGCGGGTGAAGTGGTGCAAAGACCTGCCTCGGTAGTAAAAGAGCTATTAGAAAACGCAGTTGATGCCAAAGCAACAGATATTAAATTGATTATAAAAGATGCTGGAAAATCATTAGTTCAGGTAATTGATAATGGTTGCGGAATGAATGTTACCGATGCTCGTTTGTGTTTCGCACGCCATGCTACATCAAAGATTCGACAAGCTGAAGATTTGTTTTCATTGAATACCAAAGGATTTCGTGGAGAAGCATTGGCCTCTATTGCTGCAATCGCGCATATGGAAATGAAAACCAAATTGGAACAGGAAGAATTAGGAACACACATCGTTATTGAAGGTAGTAAGTTCATCTCGCAGGATGTGGCAGTTTTGCCAAAGGGAACTTCATTTGCTGTCAAAAATTTATTTTTTAATATTCCGGCGCGCCGTAATTTCCTGAAATCAGATACGGTTGAATATCGCCATATCATTGATGAGTTTCAACGAGTGGCTTTGGCACATCCAAAAATTCATTTTACATTTTATCATAATGGCAGTGATATGTACAATTTGCCGCCATCGAGTCTGAGACAACGAATTGTGAATTTTTTTGGTGGAAAAACCAACGAAAAACTTGTTCCTGTTGTTGAAGATACTGAAATGATGAATGTTCAGGGATTTGTAAGCAAACCTGAATTTGCTAAAAAAAGTAGGGGAGAGCAGTTTTTCTTTGTCAATGATCGTTTTATCAAAAGTCCATATTTGCACCATGCCGTTATGGCTGCTTATGAAGGAATCCTGAAAGATGGTTCACAGCCAAGCTATTATTTGTACTTAACGGTTCCACCAAATACTATCGATATCAATATTCATCCAACAAAAACCGAAATTAAATTTGATAACGAAACCGCAATGTATGCTATTTTACGGGCATCTATTAAACACAGTTTAGGTCAGTTTAATGTGGCTCCTGTTTTGGATTTTGAAAGAGATGCCAATTTGGATACGCCTTATCATTATAAAAATCTGGAAGGAGAAATTCCAACGATTCAAATCGATCGAAGTTTTAACCCTTTTGCAGAAGAGAAGCCTAGTAAAGCCGTTTATTCATCATCGCATAAAAAAGTAGAAGCATCTGCAAGTTGGGAAAGTTTGTATGTGGATATAAAACATGATACAGGAATCGTCTCTGGCGGGAATGAATTTGCTTCAAGCAACAATGATTATTCTTTTGAAAACAATGAATTTATTTTTGAAAATGAAGAAGTAACTTCCTCTTTATTTAATGATGAAGAAGTAGAACAAGCTGTTCAGAAAACCTATCAGATTCATAAAAAATATATTGTTTCGCCTATTAAATCCGGAATGGTAATTGTCGATCAAAATAGAGCGCATCAGCGTATTTTGTATGAGCAATTCTTGGTTAATATGACGGTACAACATGCCTCAAGTCAGCAATTGTTGTTTCCAATAAATTTATTTTATTCCACAACCGAAATGGAACTTATTGCCGAATTGCAACAATCATTGGTAAATATTGGTTTCGTTTTCGACGAATCGAATTCAGATCATGTTGTCATTTCAGGTATTCCTGTGAATACAACAGAGAGCGAAGTAGCTGCCGTTTTGGACCAATTATTAAGTGATTTGCATAATGGAATTCCAGAAAATAGTTTCAGTCAAAACGATACAATTGCCAAATCAATGGCCAAAAGTTTAGCTGTCAAAACAGGAGCTTATTTAAACGAAAAAGAACAAGAAAATTTAGTTAACGGGCTTTTTGCTTGCAAA
>Ga0308157_10002597_pt1 | contig 28825 bp, 26 predicted proteins | sample PhyBR1_FD_201035 | JGI IMG/M metagenome (GOLD analysis project Ga0308157, IMG submission 201035) | Phyllosphere microbial communities from UC Gill Tract Community Farm, Albany, California, United States - DLSLB.R1 | ecosystem: Host-associated > Plants > Phyllosphere > Unclassified | place: USA...
CCGGCAGCGATGCGCCGGGCTGCACACGTATGAGCATCTTGCCCATCCAGCCATGTTCGCCGGTCAGCATCTCGTGCCTTATGTCCGGTCCCGCCACCACCGAATTCATGCCGAAGATCACTTCGAACGGAATCGTCGTGTTGGCCGGCGGCGTCGGCACCACGGCGCCGACTTGCACCGCATTCCCTTCCGCCAGCATCGTGCGCCCCAGCGCACTGGTCGTGCCGAACAGGCGAAGCGCGCCGGCCTCGGTGACGACAAAGCGGTCAGGCTTGTCCAGCGCGCCGGCCAGGTCGCCCTGCACCGCCCGCATTCCCAGCATCTCGGTAAAACCGGGCATCACCGTCAGGCCGCGCACCGCGAACATGCTTCGGTTGACGCGCACCGTGAGCGGCGTGATCTCCGGACGAGCCGGAATAAAGAGCGCGGCGCCAGTCACGCCCGGCGTCTTCAGCGCGGGCTCGCGCAGCAGCATCGGCACCACTTCGTGCAGCGGCGAATTGGGATCGATATTGAAGTGCTGCTTGGCGACGTAGATCCGGTCCACTTCCGGCAGGTGCGCGTCGTACTCCATCGAGTAGCGCACAAAGCCAAGCAGCAGCAGGCACGCGGCCAGGCCCACGCCCAGCCCAAGCACCACCGCCAGCGTGTAGGCCGGCTCCTGTACCAGCGCGCGCCAGCCGATGCGAAAATCTCTTAGCTTCATTGATCAGAAACCCGTGTATGGAAAACCTCTGGCGTTTGCAACATCCATGCCACGGCTGGTATTGCGCTCCGGCGGCCGCTTGTGCGGGCCGGTGTCCGGAAGCGAACGTTATGGCTGTTCACTTCCGAACACTTACCTCACTTTGATCGGGAAGGCGGGATGCACCGACCGCACGGCGGGTTCTTCGCCACATCGTCTCTCCTTATTTCAGCGCGGGGATGGCTTGCGGCTGATAGGGCTTGACCGGTTGCTCCTTCAGCTTCTTGTCCAACAGCTCCAGCGCCACCTCCAGCTGGCGGTCCTGGCCTTGGTACGTTGCGTGCGGCAGGTTGTCCACCTCAACGTCCGGCGACACGCCCACGCCTTCGATCAGCCATTGGCCATCGGCGGTGTTGAACTGGCCGTTCTCGGCGACGCGCGCCATGCCGTTGTCGCTCAGGCGGTTGTTATCGCTGAGCCAGACGCCGGCGCCCGCCGTGCGCTTGCCCACCAGCGGCGCCAATCCCAGCGCCTTGATGCCGGCCGCGAAGGTCTCGCCGTCCGAGTAGGTGTATTCGTCGACCAGCACCACCAGGTGGCCGCGGAAGGTGTTCTGCATGTTCGGCGCAGGCAGCGCGCCCGGCGACGACCAGAAGGCCCAGGCCTTGCGCAGCAGCTTCTCGATCACCCAGCTGTCGATATTGCCGCCGTTGTTGCGGCGCACGTCGATGATCAGGCCTTCGCGGTTGACGTTGGCGTAGAAGTCGCGCGCGAAGGAGGCGATGTCGCGCGCTCCCATGGCGCGCAGGTGCAGGTAGCCGAAGCGGCCCTTGGACGCGGCGTCCACCTGGCGCGCGCGGCTCTGTTCCCAGTCGCTGTAGCGCAGGCCGGCCTGCTTGCCCATGTTGACCGGCGTGACGATGACCGACCGTGTGCCGCCTTCCTTGCGCTTCACCTGCAGCAGCACCTGCTTGTCGGCCTGGTTCAGCAGCAGGTCGGCGATGTCGCGCGCTTCCAGCACCGGCTTGCCGTTGACGGCGGTGATGACGTCGCCCTCCTTCACGTCCACGTCCGGCTGCAGCAGCGGGCCGCGTTCGGACGGCAGCTCAGGCTCGCTGCGGTAGATGTGGTCGACGCGGTAGCCATCCGCGCCGCGCGTGAGCAGCGCGCCCAGTCCCGCAGGCGCGCCTTCCGGCGCGGGACGGCGCACGTCGCCGGGCGCGATCTGCGAGTGCAGCGCGCCCACTTCGCTGATCATCATGCCCAGCACGTCGTTCAGTTCCGCGCGGTCGGTCACGCGGTCGACCAATGGCGCGTATTTGGCGCGCACGCCGGTCCAGTTCACGCCGCGCATCTTGGCGTCGTACAGGAAGTCGCGGTGCATGCGCCAGGCGTCGTTGAACATCTGCGTCCACTCCAGGCGCGGGTTGGAGGTGAAGGTCCAGTCGTCCACCTTGACCTTGGCCTTGGAGACGTCCGCCGGCGCCTTGGCGCCCGCCTCCACCACCAGCATGTCGCCAGGGCCGCTGGCGGCGAAGGTGCGGTAGTACAGGTGCTTCTTGTCGAAGGCCAGGTCGTATTCGCGCACGCCGCTGACGAAGACTTCCGGCTGCGGGCCGTTGGCGGCGATCGCCAGCGTTTTCAGGTTGGCCTTGCCGTCGTTGCCGTCGGCGTCGAGGAAGTACAGGCGCTTCTCGTCGAGCTCCAGGTCGCGGTAGTTACCGGCGGCCAGCGGCACTTCGTACAACCGGTCCGCCAGCCCGGCGTAGACGATGGCCGGCAGCACCTTGCCGGTTTTCTTTTCCGGCACGGCCTTGGCCACGGCTTTTTCCACCGCCTTCTCGGCGGCCTGCTCGACAGCCTTTTCCGCCGCGCCCTCGGCCGGCTTGTCGCCCGGCTTGTTCAGCTCATCGTCCGGCTTGAAGGGAAAACGGTTGCCCGGCTGGAGCGCCAGCGCGTACACGCCGGTGCGCTTGTCGAACACCGGTCCCATGTTGCGGTCGCCCCACGGCGATCCGTTCGCCAGCTGGAAGTTGCGGGCCGAGAGGAAGTACAGCCATTTGCCGTCCGGCGAAAACGCCGGCGAGACCGAGTTGTAACGGTCGCCGGTGACGAAGGCCAGCTTCTTCGATTCGAGGTTGTACAGGCCGATTTGGTTGCGCTGCTCGGTGCTGGCGACGCGCACCAGCGCCAGGTTTTTGCTGTCGCCGGCCCACAGCACGTCGCCGTGCCGGTCGGAGCCGTCCTTGCTGCCGTCGTCGATGACGGTGTTGGCCTTGGTCGCCAGGTCCAGCATCCACAGGCGGCCTTTCTTGTCGGTGTGGGCCAGCCAGCGGCCGTCCGGCGACGGATACAGCTGCCAGCGGTGGTTGTTGCCGTCCTTGGTCAGCTGCTCGCCCTTGCCGGAACCGTCGGCGGCGAATTTCCAGATTTCGTTTTCGCCGGTGCTGTCGACGATGGCGTAGACCCACTTGTCGTCGTGGCTGAAGACCGCCTCGCGGGCGCGCGCGCCAGGCGGCACGGCGATTTCGACCCGGCGCAGCGAACCGGTGCCGGCCACGCTCACGCGACCGCGCGCGGTCAGCACCAGGCGTTCGTCCTTGCCGGAGATTTGGACGTTGGTCAGGTTGTCCAGCGGCGAGCGGATCTGGCGGGCGCGCTGCTGGTCGAAGTCCGAGACCAGGTTGATGGCCAGCTGCTCGTCCTTCGCGGCGGCCAGGTCCAGCACGTGCAAGTCGGCGCCGAGTTGATAGACGATGCGGCCGTCGCCCAGCGCGGCGTTGCGCACGTCCCAGCCGGTATGGTTGGTCAGCTGGCGCGGATCGCTGCCGTCCGGCGCCATCGACCACAGGTTGTCGGAGCCGCCACGGTCGCTGATGAAATACAGGCGGCCCCGCCACCACATGGGCCGCTTGTTGTTGCCGGCGTCGGAGGCCAGCAGCGGCACCGCTTCCGCGCCGCCGGCCAGGTCGTAGCGCCACAGCCGCGCGTGGGCGCCGCCGCGGTAGTTCTTCACGTTGTCGTTGGTCAGGGCCAGGCCGTTGCGGGTGAAGTACAGCGTCTTGCCGGCGTCGTCGAGCACCGCGTCGTTGGCGTCGGCCACGGCGAACACGCGGCGCTGCAAATCGCCCGGCCTGACCGCCGCGATGACGTTGTTGCGCGATGGGCCCTTGGTGTCGAGCGTGGTCACCAGCACCTCGCCCTGCGCGGTCCAGCCCAGCACATTCACCGCGCTGTTTTCAAAGGTGATGCGCTTGGGCAGGCCGCCTTCCAGCGGCATCACGTAGGCTTCCTGTCCGCCTTCGTAGGAGGCCGAGAAGGCGATCCATTTGCCGTCGTGCGAGATGGCGGCGTTGGTCTCGGCCGCCGGGTGCGTGGTCAGGCGCTGCGCGGCGCCGCCGTGCAGGCCGGTCTTCCACAGGTCGCCCTCGGCGGTGAAGACCACGGCTTCGCCACGAATGGCGGGATAGCGGTAGTAGGCGTCGGCGGCGGAGGCGGTGCCGGACAGCAGGCCGGCGGACATCAACATTAGGGAGAGCGGGCGGGACAGGGTCATGGGACAGTTTCAATGTTTGTCAAATGGAACGACAATTCTGGCACAGCTTTGTGCAAACCGAATAACGTTTCTTGCACCCCCGTATGCTTTTTGCGATATGGCACGCGCGCCCGGCAGTGCGGGCATAAAAAAACCCGCGCCACTTGCGTGGGCGGGTTTCTTGTCGAGCCTGAGCGGCTTATTCGACTTCGACGGTCTCCGGCGGGAGCGTCGGCGCGGCGTCCGGCGGTTCCGGGAATTCCAGCTTGACCTGGTCCTTGTCGTCCAGGTCGACCGTCACGCGGCCACCGGTGACCAGGCGGCCGAACAACAGCTCGTCGGCCAGCGCCTTGCGGATCATGTCCTGGATCAGGCGCGCCATCGGCCGTGCGCCCATCAGCGGATCGAAGCCCTTCTTCGCCAGGAACTTGCGCAGCTTCTCGCTGAAGATCGCTTCGACTTTCTTCTCGTGCAGCTGCTCTTCCAGCTGCATCAGGAACTTGTCGACCACGCGCAGGATGATTTCCTCGTCCAGCGCACGGAAGCTGATGGTGGCGTCGATACGGTTGCGGAACTCCGGCGTGAACATGCGCTTGATGTCGGCCATCTCGTCGCCTGCCTGCTTGGAATTCGTGAAGCCGATCGAGGTCTTCTGCAAGCTCTCGGCGCCCGCGTTGGTGGTCATGATGATGATCACGTTGCGGAAGTCGGCCTTGCGTCCGTTGTTGTCGGTCAGCGTGCCGTGGTCCATCACCTGCAGCAGGATGTTGAAAATGTCCGGGTGGGCTTTTTCAATCTCGTCCAGCAGCAGCACCGCGTGCGGTTTCTTGGTGATGGCTTCGGTCAGCAGGCCGCCCTGGTCGAAACCAACGTAGCCCGGCGGCGCGCCGATCAGGCGCGACACGGCGTGGCGCTCCATGTACTCGGACATGTCGAAGCGGATCAGCTCGATGCCGAGGATGAAGGCCAGTTGCTTGGCCACCTCGGTCTTGCCGACGCCGGTCGGACCGGAGAACAGGAAGGAGCCGATCGGCTTGTCGGTCTTGCCCAGGCCGGCGCGCGCCATCTTGATCGCCGAAGCCAGCGCTTCGATCGCAGGGTCCTGGCCGAACACCACGTTGCGCAGGTCGCGGTCGATGGTCTGCAGCTTGCTGCGGTCGTCCTGGTTGACGGTCTGCGGCGGGATGCGCGCGATCTTGGCGATGATGTCCTCGATCTCGGTCTTGCCGATGGTTTTCTTCTGCTTCGACTTCGGCAGGATGCGCTGGGCCGCACCGGCTTCGTCGATGACGTCGATGGCCTTGTCCGGCAGGTGGCGGTCGTTGATGAAGCGGGCAGCCAATTCGGCTGCGGTCGACAGCGCCGACGACGAGTACTTCACGCCGTGGTGTTCCTCGAAGCGCGACTTCAGGCCACGCAGGATCTGCACGGTCTGCTCGACGGTCGGCTCGTTGACGTCCACTTTCTGGAAGCGGCGGCTCAGCGCGTGGTCTTTTTCAAACACGCCGCGGAACTCGGTGTAGGTGGTCGCGCCGACGCACTTCAGCTGGCCGTTGGCCAGGGCTGGCTTGAGCAGGTTGGACGCGTCCAGCGTGCCGCCCGAGGCCGAGCCGGCACCGATGATGGTGTGGATCTCGTCGATGAACAGGATGCCGTTTGGATTGTCCTTGAGCTGTTTCAGCACGGCCTTCAGGCGCTGCTCGAAATCGCCGCGGTACTTGGTGCCGGCCAGCAGCGCGCCCATGTCCAGCGAGTAGACGATGGCGTTCTGCAGGATTTCCGGCACGTCGTTCTGGGTGATGCGGTAGGCCAGGCCCTCGGCGATGGCGGTCTTGCCCACGCCGGCTTCGCCCACCAGCAGCGGATTGTTCTTGCGGCGGCGGCACAGGATCTGGATCACGCGGTCGACCTCGTCCTCGCGGCCGATCAGCGGATCGATCTTGCCCTCGGCGGCGGCCTTGTTCAGGTTTTGCGTGAACTGGTCGAGCGGGCTTTCCTTGGTCTGGCCTTCGCCACCCGGCGCGCCCTCTTCCACGCCTTCCGAGGCCTTGGCGGCGTCGGACTGCTGATCCTTGCGCACGCCGTGCGAAATGAAGTTGACCACGTCCAGGCGCGTCACGCCCTGCTGGTGCAGGTAGTAGACCGCGTGCGAGTCCTTCTCGCCGAAGATGGCCACCAGCACGTTGGCGCCGGTCACTTCCTTCTTGCCATTGGACGCCGACTGCACGTGCATGATGGCGCGCTGGATCACGCGTTGGAAGCCGAGCGTGGGCTGGGTGTCCACTTCGCCCGTGCCGGGCACGGTCGGCGTGTTGTCGCCAATGAAGTTGGTCAGGGTTTTGCGCAGGTCTTCAATGTTGACGGCGCAAGCGCGCAACACTTCGGCGGCCGAAGGATTGTCAAGCAGGGCCAGCAGCAAGTGCTCCACCGTGATGAATTCGTGCCGTGCCTGCCGAGCTTCGACAAACGCCATGTGCAAACTTACTTCTAATTCCTGCGCAATCATACTTCCTCCATCACACATTGCAGGGGATGCCCCGCCTTGCGTGCATGCGTTAAAACGAACTCCACTTTGGTACAGGCTATATCTTTTGAGAACACGCCGCACACTCCTTTGCCGTAGCGATGAACACTGAGCATTATTTGCGTGGCCGTTTCACGGTCTTTATTGAAATACTCCTGGATGATGGCCACCACGAATTCCATCGGGGTGTAGTCATCATTGAGCAACGCCACCTGGTACAAAGGTGGCGGCTTCAGCGCTTGCCGCTCCAAGAGGGTTTCGGTGTCATGCTTGGTTGCCATACGCTTATATTCTAATGCTTTCGGGGTTGATGCAATGGGCATTTCACACTGCCCATCCAATTGTTTTCCATCTTACGCGTTTTCTGAACTTGACGCAGATGGCGACCCATTAGTCAAAATCAAGAGTTGCTTTTTCACCAATTGGGTTAAAAGTAGCAAAATGCATACAAATCTGCTTGACTTTAGAATTTGGTCCGCTAACAATGCGTTATCGACTGCGTGCAGAAATGTACAAGGTGATAAGAAGTGAGGCGTGAGGAGGGGGCAAGAAGCTTCTTGCTTTTATGGCTCGTGTGATCCGTTTTAATTTTGAAAGTTCTTTTTATGGCAACAGGTACAGTTAAGTGGTTCAATGATTCCAAAGGTTTTGGCTTCATCACTCCAGATGACGGCGGCGAGGATTTGTTCGCTCACTTCTCCGCAATCAACATGAACGGTTTCAAGACCCTCAAAGAAGGTCAAAAAGTTCAATTCGAAGTCACGCAAGGCCCTAAAGGCAAGCAAGCTTCCAACATCCAGTCCGCTTAATTCTTTAAGCAACAGATGTGAAAAACCTCGCCCTGCGGGGTTTTTTTTCGTCCCGACCTTCCGCCAAGTGTTGCAGAACCCCGACACCCGTGCCGCGCGTGACAATTCAATAGAATCGACAAAGTTGAAGAATGCATAATCTTATTCATTAGGACAATAATGCCTATCCGGCATGTCCTGCCCGTCCGCCGTTCGTCTCTTACAAGGGTCATATGAATAGCATGCACGTCAAGATCAAGACCGGCCTGGCCTACGCCGCCATCCTCGCGCTGGGCCTGGGTGTGGGCCACGTGGCAACAAAAGTGCCGCAATGGCTGGCCCCGCCCTACGTCGAGGGCAACTTCCAATCCTACTTCCCCGACGCCTCGACCAAGGTGGTGGTGTACGGCACCAAGAGCTGCCCCTTCTGCCAGCGAACGCGCAGCTACCTGAGCGCGCATGGCATTCCCTACGCCGATATCGACATCAACCACGCCGGCAAGGGCCAGCAGGATTATGAGAGCTTCGGCGAAAAGGCCGTGCCGGTCATCCTGATCGGCAACCGCCGCATCACCGGATTCAAGCAGCAGGCCATCGAGGCCGCGCTAGAACAGTTGAAGCCCGCGGCAAGCCGCTGAACCCCATTCGGTTACAGGGCCGTGTAAATGGACGGCACGGTCGCAGCACGCCCACGTCCAGTCACTTTGGAGGAGTCTTCATGAATAAGAAACTGGCACTATTTTTGTTCGCAATCGGGATCGGTGCCTCGGCGTCGGCCTGGGCCAATACCTGCTACCGCGCCTGCCTCGTCGACTATCGGATGTGCATAAGATCCGGCCAGCCGACCGATGACTGCCTATCCGACCTCTACAACTGCGAAGATAGCTGCGAGGGCGGCATCGGCGGCTGATCCCGGCTTTGTTGATGGGCAGGCGCCAGCGGCGCTGCCCGTCAATCAGAGCGCCGGCACCAGCAGTTTGAACAGCAAGCCCGCCACCGCGCACGCGGCGATCACGCGCGGCACTTTTTGCTTGTAGCGCAGCAAGGCTACCGCCGCCCCCACCCCGATCAACGCCGCCGCCCAGTCGGGCGCGCCGCCGAAGCCGGCCGGCCACAACACGTGGTAGGCGAAGAACAGCGCCAGGTTCAGGATCACACCGACCACCGCCGCCGTGATGCCGGTCAGCGGCGCGGTGAAGCTGATGTCGTCGCGCGTGGCTTCGACCAGCGGTCCGCCGGCCAGGATGAACACGAACGACGGCAGGAAGGTGAACCAGGTCACCAGCACCGCCGCCACCGCGCCCGCCAGCGGCAACAGCGCCGCGCCGAACGGCGCCTGTCCATAGCCGCCCACAAAGCCGACAAACGCCACCACCATGATCAGCGGGCCGGGCGTGGTTTCGCCCAGCGCCAGGCCGTCTATCATCTGCGTCGCGCTCAGCCAGCCGTAATTCGCCACCGCGCCCTGGTACACGTACGGCAGCACCGCGTAGGCGCCGCCGAAGGTCAGCATGGCGGCCTTGGTGAAGAACCAGGCCATCTGCGTGTAGGTGTGCTGCCAGCCCACCGTGGCCAGCAACAGCGCCATCGGCGCCAGCCACAGCAGCGCGCCGCAGCCGGCCACCAGCGCCAGCCGGCTCCAGCGGAACCGCGCGTGCGGCGGCGGCGCCGTGTCGTCGTCGATCACGGCCGCGCCATACGAGGCCTGGGCCGCGCCGTGGCCGCCGCCGGCCGTGAACGCCTGCGGCAAAAAGCGGCCGCCGGCGTAGCCCGCCAGCGCGGCGCCGGCGACGATCAGCGGGAACGGCATCTGCAACGCGAAGATCGCCACAAAGGCGGCGCCGGCGATGCCCCACAGCCAGCCGTTGCGCAAGGCGCGCGTGCCGATGCGGTGCGCGGCCTGCAGCACGATGGCGGTCACGGCCGGCTTGATGCCGTAAAACAGTCCCGCCACCAGCGGCTGCTGGCCGAACGCCATGTACAGCCACGACAGCAGCACCAGCAACAGCAGCGACGGCAGCACGAACAAGCCGCCCGCGATGATGCCGCCGCGCGTGCGGTGCAGCAGCCAGCCGATGTAGGTGGCCAGCTGTTGCGCCTCGGGGCCGGGCAACAGCATGCAGTAGTTGAGCGCGTGCAGGAAGCGGCGCTCGGAGATCCAGCGCCGGCGCTCGACCAGCTCCTGGTGCATGATGGCGATCTGCCCGGCCGGTCCGCCAAAGCTGATGCAGCCCAGCTTGAGCCAGAAGCGGAAGGCTTGCCAGAGCGTCGGCGGGGTCGGCGCGGTGGTGGGCGTCATCGTGGTTCCTGTCAAAAAAAATGCCCCGTCAGCCTGAACGCGCTCAAGATCGCGCTCAGTGCAGACGGGGCCGGTGCATGCCGGTGGCTGGCTTACATCTGTTCGATCATCACGTCGCCGAAGCCCGAGCACGAGACCTGGGTCGCGCCTTCCATCAGGCGGGCGAAGTCGTAGGTGACCTTCTTCGAATCGATGGCTTTTTCCATCGACTTGATGATGAGGTTGGCGGCCTCAAGCCAGCCCATGTGGCGCAGCATCATTTCCGCCGACAGGATCAGCGAACCCGGGTTCACGTAATCCTTGCCCGCGTATTTCGGCGCGGTGCCGTGGGTCGCTTCGAACATCGCCACCGAGTCCGACATGTTGGCGCCCGGCGCGATGCCGATGCCGCCCACCTGGGCCGCCAGCGCGTCCGAGATGTAGTCGCCGTTCAGGTTCAGGGTGGCGATCACGCTGTACTCGATCGGGCGCAGCAGGATCTGCTGCAGGAAGGCGTCGGCGATCGAATCCTTGATGATGATGTCGCGGCCGGTCTTCGGGTTCTTGAACTTGCACCATGGGCCGCCGTCGATCAGCTCGGCGCCGAATTCCTTTTGCGCCAGCTCGTAGGCCCAGTCACGGAAGCCACCCTCGGTGTACTTCATGATGTTGCCCTTGTGGACAATGGTGACCGACGGCTTGTCGTTGTCGATGGCGTACTGGATCGCCTTGCGCACCAGGCGCTGCGTGCCTTCGATCGACACCGGCTTGATGCCCAGGCCGGAGGTGGCCGGGAAGCGGATCTTGGTGACGCCCATTTCCTTGATCAGGAAGTCCATCAGCTTCTTGGCGCCTTCCGAGCCCTGCTGGTACTCGATGCCGGCGTAGATGTCTTCCGAGTTCTCGCGGAAGATGACCATGTCGGTCTTCTCCGGTTCCTTGACCGGCGACGGCACGCCGGTGAAGTAGCGCACCGGGCGCAGGCAGACGTACAGGTCCAGCTGCTGGCGCAGCGCCACGTTGAGCGAACGGATGCCGCCGCCGACCGGTGTGGTCAGCGGGCCCTTGATCGACACCACGTAATCCTTCAGCACCTGCAGGGTTTCCTCCGGCAGCCACACGTCCGGGCCGTACACGGTGGTCGACTTTTCGCCCGCGAAGATTTCCATCCAGCTGATCTTGCGCTTGCCGCCGTAGGACTTGGCCACGGCCGCGTCGATCACCTTGATCATCACCGGGCTGATGTCCACGCCGGTGCCATCGCCCTCGATGTAGGGAATGATCGGGTTATCTGGTACATTCAGGGAAAAATCGGCGTTGACGGTGATTTTTTGGCCGTCGGCAGGTACTTTGATATGCTGATACATCGTGTTCTCCGAAGTGGACGCTCGGCGGGCAGCGGGCTGCTCCCGCCAAGTCTTCTATAAGACATAAGACAGGTGTGTGGCATTATGCACCAGTATTTTCACAGGCGCCATGGTTTTCATTACAACCTTCAAGCCTACACCAAAATCATCCGAAGAGAAGTATGTCACTCATTCTATTTAATAAACCTTTCCAGGTGCTGTGCCAGTTCTCCCCGCAGGACGGCCGCGCCACGCTGGCCGACCACCTGAAGATCCCCAACATCTACCCCGCCGGCCGGCTCGACGCCGACAGCGAGGGCTTGATGCTGCTCACCGACGACGGCAAGCTGCAGCACACCATCGCCCATCCCGACCACAAGGAAGCCAAGGTGTACCTGGTGCAGGTGGACGGCGTGCCGGACGCGGCCAGCCTGGCCAAACTGCAGGCGCCGCTGGACCTGGGCGACTTCGTCACCAAGCCGTGCAAGGCGGTGCGGATCGCCGAGCCGGAGTGGCTGTGGCCGCGCAATCCGCCGATCCGCAGCCGCGCCGAGCACCCGACCAGCTGGCTGGCGATCACGCTTCAGGAAGGAAAAAACCGCCAGGTGCGGCGCATGACGGCGGCGGTCGGCCTGCCGACGCTGCGGCTGGTGCGCAGCGCCATCGGCGCCATCTCGCTGGCGACCCACCCGCTGATGCCGGGCGAGTGGATGGAAGTGTCGGCCAAGGACCTGGCCGGCTAGATTGATGCGTTGCAGCACATAAAATTCTGTTTTTCGGGCATTTTTGTGTCAACTGGAAATTTTGAGCGGCGTTAATGAGATAGATTCATATGAATCTTCGTTTTTTTTAGCTGGTTAAATCAACTGCCAAAGGAACTCATCATGTCCAAGATCATCGCCGCCCTGGTTGCCTCCCTGTTTGCTGCTTCCGCTTTCGCTGCCGCTCCGTCGGCTTCGGCATCCGCCTCGGCCGCTGCTTCGGCCCCGATGGCATCGGCCCCTTCCGCATCGGCCTCCGCCTCCGCATCCGCACCAAAAGCTAAGAAAGCCAAACACAAGAAAGCCTCCGCATCGGCAGAAGCTTCCGCCTCGATGCCAGCCAAGTAATCGCTGCCATCCCAGCAAGCCGGCCTCGGGCCGGCTTTTTTTACGTCCACGCATGCGAAAAAACCCGCGCTGACCGAAGCCAGGCGGGTTCTTGCTTTAAATCCCAGCGAGGGGAATTAAGCGGACAGTGCCTTCAGGGCAGCTGCCAGACGGCTCTTATGACGAGCTGCCTTGTTTTTGTGGATGATCTTCTTGTCCGCGATGCTGTCGATGGTCGACACGGACGATTGGAAGATTGCCGTCGCAGCAGCTTTGTCGCCGCCTTGGATCGCTTTGCGAACTGCCTTGATAGCGGTGCGCAGGGTCGAACGCTGGGACGAGTTGTGAGCGTTTTGCTTAACTGCTTGACGAGCGCGTTTGCGCGCTTGTGCGGTATTTGCCATGGAATTTCCTAAAACAGGGTAAAGGTGCGTTTGCAAACATTATTGTTTGCCAAACAGGTGCGTTCAGTGCGTCTGCCGAACCATGTGAGTCAAACTACTGCCTGCCAAACATTAGTGTCTGCGTAACAGAATTCTGTACAGCCTGCGATTATAGCGATGTTTTCTGTCAGGAGCAACTATAATCACGTCCCATGAACTTGCTTAAAACTCTAGCCGCCATCTCCAGCATGACCATGCTGTCCCGTGTAACCGGATTATTGCGTGAAACCTTGTTTGCCCGGGCCTTCGGCGCCGGCGCCTACACGGACGCTTTCATCGTCGCGTTCCGCATTCCCAACCTGCTGCGCCGCCTGTTCGCCGAGGGGGCCTTCTCCCAGGCGTTTGTGCCGATCTTGTCGGAATATAAAAACCAGCACGGCCAGGAGGCCAGCAAGACGCTGGCCGACCATGTGGCCAACACGCTGGTGTGGGCCACCCTGATCGTCAGCGCGCTCGGCATTATAGGCGCGCCGTTGTTTGTTTACCTCATCGCCACCGGCCTGGACAAGCAACCGGGCGCCTTCGACGCCGCCGTCTGGATGACGCGGCTGATGTTCCCTTATATTAGCTTCATGGCCTTCGTGGCGATGGCCGGCGGCGTGCTGAACACTTGGCGCGAGTTCAAGGTCCCGGCCTTCACGCCGGTGCTGCTGAACCTGTCCTTCATCGCCGCCTCGCTGTTCCTGCAATCGCACCTGGAGCAGCCGATCTACGCGATGGCAATCGCCGTGTTCGTCGGCGGCATCCTGCAGGTGGCGATCCAGGTTCCGGCGCTGGTCAAAATCGGCATGCTGCCGCGCCTGTCGTGGAATCCGGCGGCCGGCCTGGGCGATCCGGGCGTGCGCCGCGTGCTGAAGAAGATGGGGCCGGCCGTGTTCGCCGTCTCGGCCGCGCAGATCAGCCTGATGATCAACACCAGCATCGCCTCGCGCCTGGCCGAGGGCAGCATTTCCTGGCTGTCCTACGCCGACCGCCTGATGGAGTTCCCTACCGCGCTGCTGGGCGTGGCACTGGGCACGATCTTGCTGCCCAGCCTGTCGAAGGCGAAGTCGGACGGCGACGCCCAGGAATACTCCGACCTGCTGGACTGGGGCCTGCGCCTGACCTTCCTGCTGGCGCTGCCGGCGGCGGTGGGCATGGCCGCGCTGGCCAAACCGCTGATCGCCACCCTCTTCCACTACGGCAAATTCACCGACGAGGCGGCCACGCAGTCGTCCTATCCGCTGGTCGCCTACAGCGCCGGCTTGCTGGGCATTATCCTGGTCAAGACGCTGGCGCCGGCGTTTTACGCGCGCCAGGACATCCGCACGCCCGTCAAGATCGCCACCGGCGTGCTGGTGGCGACACAACTGATGAACTGGATCTTCGTGCCCTACCTGAAGGTGTCGGGCCTGGCGCTGTCGATCGGCCTGGGCGCCTGCATCAACGCCAGCTTCCTGTATGCCGGCTTGCGCAAGCGCGGCATTTACCGGCCCAAGCCGGGCTGGACGATGTTCTGCGCTAAACTGGCCGTGGCGTGCGTGCTGATGGGCGCGGCCGCCTGGTTCGGCGGACAGCAGGTGGACTGGCTGGGCTTGCAGCACCACACGCTGCTGCGGATCGGCGCGCTGATGCTGTTGATCGGCGTGTGCGGGGCGGTGTACTTCGCGGCGCTGTTCGCCATGGGATTCCGGCTGCGGGATATCAAGCGCACGGCCCGCTAAGCCGAGACAACGGACGAAAAAAAACCCGCCTGCACTGAGCGCGATCTTGAGCGCGTTCAGGCTGGCGGGTTTTTTTACGTTCAGCTAAAACTTAGGCTGCTTTTTTTGCTTTGCGACGAGCAACAACACCCATCAGTGCCAGGCCGCCCAGCAGCATGCCGTAGGTTTCTGGTTCTGGTACTGGGGTGATGGTCACGGTGCCGTTGTAGTTGGCCGAAATAGGGTTGCCGGTAACGCTGCCCCACAGTTTCAGGGTGAATGGCGAGTTGTCGGTCACGTCGAAGAAGCCCGAGCTGGATTTGGTACCAACCGAGAATTCCTCTGGAGCTTGACCGTTCAGGCTAGCAGCCGTGATACGGGTCAGGGTACCGGAGTAGCTCAACAGAACTTCATAGCTGCCGGCAGCCAGGCCGGTGAAGCTGATCACGTCGTAGCCGGTGCTGGTTGGCGTGTCGTGGGTCGAGAACAGTGGGCCAACGCCGGTGAAGGTGTAAACCGGACCAGCGGTCACAGCGACGGATTGGTTAGCGGCCGAAGCGGCGAACGAAGCGACAGCCAACAGGGCGCCAGCAGCGATAGATTTCAATTTCATGAGATTTCCTTAATCAGACGAATTGTGGCTGCGCTTTCGCCAACCACCGAATAGTTAATAGGAGTACTTCGGGAAGAATCATAACATAAGAATATTAATTCCAATTGTTATTTTTCCACTTTTAGTTTCCTTTAAATAACTTTTCCCATGTTGTGAAAATATCAGGGTAAATGTCGGGGAGTAAACTTAAAAACCGTGACAATTCGAGAGAAAAATTTTTAAAAATTGGCTACCAAGCCGCTAGTCCCGTGGGTTTTCGCGCGTTTCCGGGATGTGCGGCTCGGCCGGGTCGGGCCGAACTTCCGGCGGCGCCGGCGGCTCCGGCGCGCTGACCGGCGCCTCCACCGGCGGTGGCGGCGGGGGCGGAATCGACGGCGGAGCGGTCTGCTGCTGTCCGGGCGGCGGCGCCGTGACGCGCGGCGACGGCCCCGTCATTTCGGACGGCACCGCCCCGGCCAAGGCCATGGAAAACTTCCAGTCGGAAATATGCGCCTTGCCTTCAAACCCGGTGTAGCGGGCCGGGAAGTTTCCCACTTTCACAGGCTTGGCGTCGGACAGGCTGTAGACCGCCAGCACGCCGACCTTGTCGCCGAGATACAGGATGCCCCACTCCGCCTTGCCGGTCATCGGGTCGACAAACAGTTTGCGCAGGTGCCGGCGGGTGCCGGGGAAGCGCGGATCCTTCAGCAGCTCCTTCAGCGACGGCGGCTGCGGCGGCATCCCGGCCGGCGTGGCGTCGGCGTAGCTTTTCAGGGCGTCGCTGAACGCGGCGCCGATATCGAGCAGCTCCATTTCCGCGCGGCTGCGCTGCACCACCGAACCCAGCTTCAGCGCGGTGGCCGTCACCAGGCCGATGATGGCCAGCAGGATCAACAGGCTCAGGTAGGTGAAGCCGCCGACGCGGCGCAGGCGCGGCGCCCTCATCACCAGTCGGCGTAGGGCTTGCCGCTGCGGTCGTTGCCGGGCGCGCCGCTCTTGATGTTGTAGACCCCGCCCTTGCCGGTGTCCTCCGGCGGCACGATGATCCACGTGGCGTCGCTCTCGGTGATCGGATCGACCGGCATCGCGCGCAGGTACTTCTTCTCCACCAGCTGCTCCAGCGAATCGGGATAGCGGCCGGTGTCGCCATAGTATTGGTCGAGCACCTGCCGCACATTGCGCAGGTTATCGGCCAGCACCACCTCCTTGGACTTGTCGATGCTGGGGAAGTAGCGCGGCACGGCCAGCGTCAGCATCAGCGCGACGATGCCCAGCACCACCAGCAGCTCGATCAGCGTGAATCCTTTGGTCTTCATGGTCACCATTTTCTGTAGGGCACGCCGTTCAGGCCGGTCTTCTCGCTCAGGCTGTAGACGTCGTAGACATCCTCGCCCTCCTTCGGCTGGTCGGCGTCGCTGGCGTAGCTGCGCTTGCCCCAGGTCTGGCCGTCGCTCAGCGCGGCGTCCGGATTGAACGGATCGCGCGGCACCCGGCGCAGGAAGTAGATCTTGGTGTGCTTGGGATTCTGCGCGTCCGGCACGCCTTCCACCAGCAGCTCCAGCGTCTTCGGATAGCCGGTCGCGCCCATCGCCTTGGCGACGCGGCCTTGGTCGTAGGCCAGCTTGTAGGCGTCCAGCGCGCCGCGGATCTGGTGCAGCGCCTCGCGCAGCTCCTGCTCCTGGCGGCGCTGCACCACCACTTGCGCGGTCGGCACCACCAGGGCGCTGAGCAGGCCGAGGATGGCGAGCGACACCAGCAGTTCGATCAGCGTGAAGCCACGGACGCGCTTCATCATCATGGGCTTACTGCTGCGCCGGCGGAATCGGCGCCGGCTCCGGTTCGGGCGGCGGCAGCACCGGCTGCGGCTGTTGTCCCTGGCTGGGCGGCAGCGGCGCCGGCTGGCCCTGCGACAGCGGTATCGCCTGCACCGGTGGACGCGGTGGCGCTGGCTGCACGCCGGGCGGCGGCGGCAAGGCGCCCGGCGACGGCGGCATCACCACGGCGGGACGCGCGCTCAGGTCCGGGCGGCGGCGGAAGCTCGCCTCGGTGCCGGCCGAGAATTCAGAGGCCGAGGCTTCCGGACGCTGCACCTTGCGGATCAGGTGCGGCGTGATCGACAGCACGATCTCGGTCTTCTGGCTGTCGTCGCGCTTGCTGCCGAACAGGCGGCCGACGATGGGCAGGTCGCCCGCGCCCGGCACGTGGTTGGCGGTGCCGCGCTCCTCGTTGTTGATCAGGCCAGCGAGCACCTGGTTCTCGCCATCCTTCAGCTGCAGCATGGTGGTGGCCTGGCGCGTGCCGATCTGGTAGGCGGTGCCGCCGCTCTTGGTGGTGATGGTGCCGGTCAGGTTGCTCACCTCCAGCTGCACGCGGATCCCCACCTCGTCGTTCAGGTAGATCGTCGGCTCGACGTTGAGCGTCAGGCCAACGTCGACGTAGGTCACGTTGTCGCTGGCGAAGCCGCCCACGCCGGACGACACGGTGGTGGTGATGACCGGCAGCTTGTCGCCGATGACGATCTTGGCCTTTTCCTTGTTGCGCACGCGGATGCGCGGATTGGCCAGCAGGTTGGAATCCGTGTCATTCTTGTTGGCGTTGATGCCGGCGGCGATGCCGGTCACGCCGATGGTGCGCTGGTTCAGGTTATTCAGGTCGCGGATGGTGATGCCGGTGCCGCCCGACGTCGACAGCGGCGCCAGGCCGACGCCGGTCGGCCAGACGACGCCCAGGTCCATCACGCTGCCCTTCTTCACCTCCAGGATCTCCACCTCCAGCATCACCTCCGCTTCCGGCGCGTCCTGCAGGGCCACCAGCTTCTCGGCCAGGCGGATCGCCTCCGGACTGTCGCGCACGATCAGCAGGTTGAGTTTTTCATCGACCACCACGTCGCGCGTTTTGAGGATGGTCTTGAGCGTGTTGGCCACCAGCTTGGCCTCGGCGTTCGCCAGGAAGAAGGTCTTGACCGTCATCTCCTGGTATTCCTTCAGCTTGGCCGCCACGTTCGGGTAGATCAGGATGGTGTTCGCATCCATCACCTGCTGCTCCAGCTGATTGGTCAGCAGCAGGAAGTAGATCGCCGATTCGACGGTGCTGTTCTTCAGCAGGACCGTGGTGCGCTGGTCGGTCTTGACGTCCTTGTCGAACACGAAGTTCAGGCCGGAGCGGCGCGAGATCACTTCGAACACCTGCTTCAGCGGCGCGTCGCGGAACTCGATCGAGATCGGCTGTTTGTAGGCTTTCGACAGGCCCGGCTCCGCCGCCGGCGGCGCGATCTTTTCGTTCACCTCGCGCAGCATCAGGCGCGCCTTCTCGTTGGCCGGGTCCTCGACCAGCATCGCGTTGAGCTTTTGCTTGGCCAACTCGTACTCGCCCTTGTTGACGTGCGCGCTGGCGGCGGCCAGCGACTTGGTCTGGCGGGCGTCGCGCTCCAGCGCGCGCAGGCCGGCGCGGGCGCGCTCGTTGAGCGGGTCCAGCGCCTGCACGCGGCGGAAGCCCTGTTCCGCCAGGTCCAATTGACCCTCTGACTGCTGGCGCTCGGACTGGTCGAGCATGCGCAGCGTGGCGCGGTCGCGTTCCAGCAGATAGGCCGAGCGGTACTGCGCGTTGCCCGGATCGGCCTTGACGGCTTCCTGGAACTTGAGCAGGCCGGCCTCGATCTGGTCCTTGGCGATCAGGTCGCGGCCATCGCGATAGGCCATTTGTCCGGCACAGCCACTCAGGGCGATCGCCAGCATGGCAGGCAGCGCGGCGCGGCGGCCCAAATTCTTCAGATGACTAGCCATCAGTCGAGGACTCCAATATTGATCTGTTGTACCTGATTCAAAGGCAGATAGGTGACCGACATCAGCGGCGGCGCGATCTTCTCGACGCGGTAGGTGCCGTCGATGACGGTTTGGTTTTTGACGACGTAAGTCTTGTCGCCGCGCGCCAGGTAGACTTCCCAGGCGCCGTCGGCGACGGCCTTGCCCAGCACCGTGAACGGCATCGGCGGCGCCACCGGCGCGGGCGGCGGCGCGTTCGACACGGGCGGCGGCGGCGGTGGCGGCGGATTCCAGTTCTGTCCCTGGAACACTCCCTCGCCGGCCGCGAAGGTGGCCTCGCCGGATTCGCCGACCAGCGTGGCGCGCGGCGTCAGGCGCAGGATCGCCACCTCGGGCTGCGGCTTGCCGTCCTTGCCGACGCGCGGCGCGGGCACGAACGTTGATGTGGGCGCGCCGGGCGCCGCCGTGCGGCCGCGCGCCACCGGCTCGGCGATGTCGCCGGACGGCGAGTTATCGCCGAACAGCACCAGCCCCGCGGCGGCGGCCAGCGCCACGCCCATCGCGATCTGATAAGGCTTCATGGCTCGCCATCCTTCAGGTACAGCGTGAAGCGCAGGCGCGCCTCCACCGTGGTTTCGGCGATGGCTTCGCGGCGGAAGCCGATTTCGTCCAGCGACGCGAACGGCATGTCGCCCAGGGCCTGCATGGCGAACTGCCAGATGGACTGGTACGGCCCCTTCACCGGCAGGATGATCTGGTAGGTGCTGACGCGGCTGGCCTTGTCGTAGCCGGCCTTGTACTCGCCCTGGCTCAGCGTCAGGTGATTCTTGGCCGCCAGGTCGAACAGCACCTTGACCTGCTGCTCGGCGTAGCGCTTCTCGCCCAGCACCTCATAGAAGCCGGCCAGGTTCTGGTTGGCCGATGGCGGCGGCGGCGCGGTAACGAGCGACGCCGGCGTCGGCAAGGGACGCGCCATCAGCCGCGCCTGCGCCGCGCGTTGCGGCAGCAGCCAGGCCCACGCGACGGCGCCGGCCACGCACAGCGCGATGGCGATGCAGGCCGGCGCACCGATACGCGTCAACGCCAGGCGCGCGCGCAGCGCGATGGCGGCGAGGTTGACGTTGTCTTTAACAGGCGTCATCGGGCTACCCATGTCGCCTCCAGCTGGAAGCGCAACGGCCGGTTGGGATCCTGTTCATTGATTTCGTGGCGCGTCAGGACCACGCCGGTGAACAGCTCCTGCTGCTTGAGCTCCGCCACGTAGGCCACCATGTCGTCGCTGGTCCTGGTTTCGGCGGTGATCTTCAGCGCCTGCTTGCGCGGGTCCGGTTCCATCGCCACCAGCGCGACGCTGCGCGGCGTGGCCGCGGCCACCGCGTCCTGCAGGTCGCGCCATGGCAGGTTCAGTTGCATGATGGCGCCGTTGACGAAGACGGCCTGGCCTTCGGGTATCGCCACCTGCGCCACTTCCACCGGCCGCGCGGAGATGGCCGCCGCGCGCTCGCGCACGTGGCGCAGTTCGTGCTCGCGCAAGCGCTGCTGCTCCACCAGCTTCCAGCCGCCGAACGCCGCCGCCGCGCACAACAGCAAGCCGGCGCCGCCCAGCGCCAGCAGCGCGGGATGGGTGTGGAACAAGGTGCGGCGCAGGCTGCGCGGCGCGAAATCGATCCGCATGTTCTTCATGCCGCGCTCCCGCCGCGCGCCATCAGCGCCATCGTCGACAGGCCGCCACTGGACGCTTGCTGCGACTGGTCCAGCACCGCGCATGCGATATGGGCCGGATTGGCCACCGGCTTGCTCCATGCGGCGGGCGCGGCGCCGCATACCTGCAGCAGCTCGGGCGCTTCCATGTCCAGCAGCAGCGCCTCGCGCTTCAGCGTCTGGCCCAGCCAGTATTGGTCGGCGCCCTGCCCGGCCGGCATCGGCAGCGTGCGGATGGCGCGTATGCTCTTGCCGTCGGCTTCGATGGCGGCCAGTGTCAGCAGGTGGTCGTGCACGAGGCCGAACCATGCGCCGGGTTTCACGCCGCGCCGCCAGCGGTTGTAGGCGGTGATGAAGTGCGGTTCGATGCCGACGATGTGCAGCTTGAATTCCTCCGCCACCTTGCCCAGCACGGCCAGCAAGGCGCGCGGCACAGCGGCGGCGAAGAACGGTTGCGTGGCGCTCCAGTCGCCCGATATCTGCCAGGCCGATGGCGACTCGCCGTACAGCGACTGGAAGCGGAAGCCTGCCGCCGCTTCGATGTCGGCCAGGCGCGCGGCGCCAGGCGGCGGCACGACGCGCCACAGGCGCGTCAGGTCGTCGGCCAGCACGATGCCGACCGGCCAGCCGGCGACTTCCTGCTCGCCCAGCAGCGCGCGCAAGGCATTGGCGATGGCGTCGAACGGATGCTCGCCGGACGGCGCGAACGCATGTTCCGCCAGCACGGTGACCGGCTCGCCGCGCCAGCGGCTCACGCGCAGCAGGCTCACGGCAAAGCCGGAGACGCCGATGCGCAGGGATTGTCCAATTGCTCTACGCATGCAAGGTTACTCGTTTGATTTCGGCCAGCGTGGTGCCGCCGCGCTTGACCAGTTCCAGCGCCGCCTGGCGCAGGCTGCGCGTGCCGTTGGCGTAGGCCGCCTGCTTGATCTGGCGGATCGGCCGCTTATCGACGATCAGCTCGCGGATCTCGTCGTTCAGCGTGAGGATCTCGGCGATCGAACGGCGGCCCTTGTAGCCGGTGCCGCGGCAATCGCCGCAACCCTTGCCCTGCATGAAGCGGTACTCGTAGACGTCGGCGCGGGCCAGGCCCACGCTGGCCAGTTCGTGGTCGTCCGGCGTGTACTGCGCGGCGCAGTGCGGGCAGTTGATGCGCACCAGGCGCTGCGCCCAGATGCCGTTCAAGGCCGAGACGAAGGCATACGGGTCGATGCCCATGTGCGTGAAGCGGCCGAACACATCGAACACGTTGTTGGCGTGGACGGTGGTCAGCACCAGGTGGCCCGTCAGCGCGGACTGCACGGCGATTTCCGCCGTCTCGCGGTCGCGGATCTCGCCGACCATGATCTTGTCCGGGTCGTGGCGCAGGATGGAGCGCAGGCCCTTGGCGAAGGTCAGGCCCTTCTTCTCGTTGACCGGTATCTGCAGGATGCCGGGCAGCTGGTACTCGACCGGGTCTTCGATGGTGATGATTTTCTCGCGGCCGTTGTGGATCTCGGTCAGCGCGGCGTACAGCGTGGTGGTCTTGCCGGAGCCGGTGGGTCCGGTCACCAGCAGCATGCCGTAGGCTTCCTGCGCCAGCACGCGCAGCGTGGCCAGCGACGGCGCGTCGAAGCCCAGCGCCTCCAGCGTCAGCGAGCCGTAGGCTTCGATCATGGCGCGCTTGTCGAGGATACGGATCACCGCGTCCTCGCCGTGGATGCTCGGCATGATGGAGACGCGCAGGTCGATCTCGCGCGCGTTGGCCTCGACGCGGAAGCTGCCGTCCTGCGGCACGCGGCGTTCGGCGATGTCCAGTTCCGCCAGCACCTTCAGGCGCGAGATGATCTGCTCGGCGACGTCGATGCCGTTGACCGAGGTGGCGTGATCGAGCACGCCGTCCACGCGGTACTTGACGGCCAGGCCGCCGGCGGTGCTTTCCAGGTGGATGTCGGAGGCGCCGGCTTTCAGCGCGTCGTACAGCGTGGAGTTGACCAGGCGGACGGCGGGACTGGCCGCCTCCGACACCGAGGCGAACGACAGCACGGCGGCGGTCTTGCCGTCGCGCCGGCCCTCGCTGGCGCCGGGCTGCAGCGTGTCGGTGGCGCGCGCGGATTCCTCCTGCTTGGACAGGTAGGCCTGGATGTCGGCCTGCAGCGCGAGGCGCGTTTGCAGCGGCGCGTGCGGCGTGGCGCGCGCCTGCGTGCCCAGCCAGGTTTGCAGATCGAGATCGAACGGATCGGCGATCACGCCGACCACCAGGCCGTCATGCCCGCGCAGCAGCACGCAGTGGCGCGCCAGGGCCTGCGACAGCGGCAGCAGGTCGAAGGCCGGCGTATAGCCCAGCATGTCGACCGTCTCCAGCACCGCCATGCCGAACGGCTGCGCCAACGCCTGCACCACCAGGCGCGGCTCCATGTCGGTCAGCGCGACCAGCTCTTCGACCAGCGTGCGCTTCGATTGCTGGCGCAGGTGGCGCGCGCGCGCGACCAATGCGGTGTCGAGCGCCGGCACCACGGCGGCGATGTGCGGGGTGGCCTGGGCCGTCATGACATGTCTCCGGCCAGATCGAAAATCGGCATATACAGCAGCACCACGATGGCGCCGACCACCAGGCCGATCGCGGCCATCAGCAGCGGTTCAAAGGTGCGGGTGAAGCGTTCTATCCAGCGGCTGATTTCGCCGTCGTAGAAGGCCGCGGATTGGGTCAGCATCGGGCCCATGTCGCCGGTGCGCTCGCCCACGCGCAGCATGCGCAGCGAGATCGGCGTGGTCAGGTTGCTGGCCTCGAAGGCGGTCGACAGCGGCAGGCCCGATTCGATGTCGGCGCGCGCCGCCTGCAAATTCTGGCGGATGCCGGCCGAGACCATGCCCTGCACCGTCTCGATCGCGTGCACGATGGTGATGCCGCCTTCGCTGAGCATGCCCAGGGTCAGGTACAGCCGCGACAACTCGTAGATGCGCACCCGTTCGCCGATGCCGGGCAGGCGCGCCAGCAGGCGGGCGAAGCCGCCGTTGCCCATCAACTGGCGCACGCCCAGCACGAGCGCGCCCAGCACGGCGGCGATGCCGCCCAACAGCAGCGAGGTGTGGGCGCCGGCGAACTGGCCCCAGTTGAGCATCTGCTGCGACAGCCACGGCAGGTTGCGGCCGGCGCCCTGGTAGACCTCGGCGAAACGCGGCACGACGTAGCCGATCAAAAACAGGCTGACGCCGCCGCCGACCAGCAGCAGGATGCACGGATAGATGGCGGCCGACACCAGCTTGCCGCGCACCAGGTCGATGCGCTGCTGGTAGTCGATGAAGCGGGACAGGGAACGCGGCAGGTCCGAGGTGCCCTCGGCCGCCTTGACGATGCCGATGTACAGCGGCGGGAACAGGTCGGGCTGCTCGGCCAGCACGGCGGAGAAGCGCTGGCCCTCGCGCAGGCCGGACAGCAGACGCTCCAGCACGCCGCGCGTGACGGGGCTGGTTTCCTTTTCCAGCAGCGCCTCCAGGCCTTCGACCACGCCCAGGCCGGCGGTGAGCAGCGCCAGCAGCTCCTGGCTGAACAGCACGAGCGAGAGGCCCTTGCCGCGTGGCTTGCCGCCGCGCAGGCCGAGCCCGCCACGCGCCGGCGCGATGGCGCTGACGTACAGTCCGCGCGCCTCCACCTGGCGGCGCGCGTCGGCCTCGTCGCGGCCATCGATCACCAGATGGGAGATGGCCATATCGGCCGACAAGGTGCGGACATCGAACTGCATGGCGAAAACGGCTTTCCGTGTCGGCGTGGCTTATTGTGAGGTGATGTCGGCGTCTTCGCCGGTACCGCCGGGCTGGCCATCGCGGCCCAGCGAAGTGATTTCAAACTCGGCCTTGGAACCGGGGGCCTTGTACTGGTAAGGATGGCCCCATGGGTCCGGCGGCACGCCCTTCTTCAGGTAGGGGCCGTTCCACTTGGCGCCGGCCGTGGCGGGCGCGACCAGCAAGGCGGCCAGGCCTTCGTCGGTGGTCGGGTAGCGGCCGACGTCGAGGCGGTAGGTGTCGAGCGATTTTTCAAACGCCTCGATCTGCGCCTTGGCGATGGTCACTTCCGACTTGCCCAACTGGGCAAAGTACTTGGGACCGACATACGCCGCCAGCAAACCGATGATCACGATAACGACCAGCAATTCCAGCAGGGTAAAGCCGCCAGCCTTGTGCGCTGCGGTCTGACGGTGATACTTTGCGACTTCCATCCGAACGACTCCTTAATTCGCTAAGCCCAGAGGCTAGAAGTCAGAGGCTACCATGCGGTTTGCATACTCGACAATCTTTTCTTGCCGGGGTGTGCCATCCGTGCGCGGTCAGGCGGCCCTGGCCAGCGGCGGGACGGGTTGCTCGAACAGGTGCAGCGCCATGCCGCGCGCGATCGCATGGGCGCGGTTGGACACGCCCAGCAGGCGGTACAGGCGTTGCAGGTGGTTCTTCACCGTCAGCCCGCTGATGCCAAGGATGAGGCCGATCTCTTCATTGCTCTTGCCCTCGCGTACCCAGTGCAGGATTTCCATCTCGCGCGCGCTGACCGGCCGCGCCAGCGCGCCGGCGCGGGCCTGGCGTTGTTGCTGGCCCACCCGTTGCAGCGCCAGGTGCAGGTGCGGCAACAGCAGTTCGAAGAAATAGGCGTGGCGCGGGCGCGGCCGGTGCGGCAGGCCGATCAGCGCGAAGAAGGTCGAGCCGCCCGGCAGGCGCTCGGTGCCGTGCACCAGCAGGTTGTCCAGGCCCAGCGCGCGCAGCTCGTCCATGAACGGCGCCAGCGGCAGCCTGGCTTCGCCGGCGCCGCCGGCATCCAGCATGGCCGGCAGGCGCACGCCGTCGCGGCAGTGGCGCGCCAGCCGCAGCGCCAGGCCGTCGGACTTGTCGCCCAGGCGGGCCAGCAGCCCGGCGTCCAGCACCGTGCTGTGCATGCATTCGACATGCTGCACCTCGTCCTGCGCGCCGAACTGCAGGCAGACCATGATCTGGTGCGGCAGCAGCGCCTGGAGCTGGCCCTGCGTCCACAGGCAGAGCTGGCGCGATTGCCGCACCGGCAGCACCGCCTCGATCGCGTGCAGCAGGTATTCCTGCTCCACCTTGCTCAGGATGACCAGTGCGTCCATCGTCATGCCCGCGCCGTTTCCCGCAGCGCGGCGGCGCCCTGCTCCCAGGCCACGAAGCGGTAGCCGCTGCCGCGCACGGTTTCGATGTGCTCCTGGTGGCCGCTGGGCTGCAACGCGCTGCGCAGGCGACCCACGTGGGCGTCCACCGTGCGCTCGTCCAGGTAGACGGCGTTGCCCCAGACCTGGTCCAGCAACTGGGCGCGGGTGTGCACCCGCTCAGGATGGTTCATCAGGAAGTTCAGCAGCTTGAATTCGACCCGGCCCATGGCCAGCTCGCGGGCGCCGGCCGTCACGCGCAGCGTGTGCGGATCGAGCCGCAGGCCGGCCATCTGCACGGTGTCGGGCCGTTGTTGCGGCGCTGCCGGCACGCGCAGGCGGCGCAGCAAGGCGTACACGCGGGCCACCATCTCGCGTGGGCTGAAGGGCTTGGTCATGTAGTCGTCGGCGCCGCTTTCCAGCGCCATGATCTTGTCCGGTTCGCCGCAGCGGGCCGTCACCATGATGATGGGCAGGTCGCGCGTGCGCGGCTGCGCGCGCAGGCGGCGTATCAGCGACAGGCCGGATTGGCCGGGCAGGTTCCAGTCGGTCATGATCATGGCCGGCAGGCCTTCTTCCAGCATCAGCAACGCAGTTTCGGCGTCGCGCGCGCGGGCTACGGTGTGGCCCGCCATGCTCAGGTTGAGGGCGATGAGTTCCTGGATCGCAGGCTCGTTTTCAATGACAAGGATATGGGCGGGTGGCATGGCAAATCCGTGCAAAGGAATCACTATGCAACAAGCAATCTGGCAATACTAATATGATTTCCATCGCGGATTCAGAGCTTGGCGATATATATCCAGTGCCCGCCTGTGTCGCTTGCGATTTAGAAGTGGCCGTCTAAATGCAAAAAAACGACACCGGAGTGTCGTTTTTTTGCAGCCGTTAAATTCAGGCGGAGAGCTTGCGGCGGCGGACGAAGCCCACCAGCGCCAGGCCCGCGCCCAGCATGGCCCAGGTCGATGGTTCCGGCACCGCGCTGATGCTGCCGATCGCGTGGTCGGTGACGTCCGACGACAGCATGCCGGCGCCGGCGGTCGGCTGCCAGGTGATCGACATCAGCGTGCTGTCCTGCGGGTTGAAGTTGCCCAGCGCCGTGGTGCCGTCGGCGCCGAACAGCGACACGGCGAACTTGCTCTGGACCGCCGCCGGCGACGCATCGGGCAGGCCGCCGAAGGTGACGTCGAAGCTGACCTTGCCGCCGAACGAAATGCCGTGGAACAGGTCGTTGTAGTCGGTGGTGTTGCCGAACACGAAGCCGCCGGCGTTCTGCTGCACGTCGCCGATCAGGGTGACGCCGGACAGGTCGCCAAAGCCGGACAGGTGGCTGATGGTGGCGCTGGCGAAACTGGCCGGAGTGTTCGCCGGATTGAACTGCAGATCCAGGAAACCGGTGTTGACCAACGACGCGGTGTTGAGTTCCACGTGCATGGTCTGGGCCGACGCCGCGCCGGCGCAGGCGACGCCCAGGGCCAGCGCCATCGCGGCATGGCGCAGGGTGAGAGTGAAGTTTGGTTTGAACATGATCGTATCCTTAGAAATTGCCGCTGTAGACTTTGGTGGTGTAGCTGATGCTGGCCGTGCCGGTCTTGCTGAAGCTCAGCGCGAACGAGACGGTGGCGCCCGGCGCCAGCGTGGCGGCGTTGACCGTGATGTACGGCGCGCCGGCATGGCTGCCGCTGGCGTTGCTCAGCGTGACGCCCGCAGGCAGGCCGTCGAACTCGACCTGGAACGGACCGCTCAGCGCGGCGGCGCCGGTGTTGGTGACCGAGTACGTCGAGCTGTACTTGCCGGTGGCGCGGTTGAACACCAGGCCGGTGGCGGACGTCTTGACGCTGGCACTGATATCGCTGAACGGCGCGGCCAGGTTCAGGCTGATCACGACCGGGTCGTGGTCGGAGGCGCGGTACGGCGCGGCGGTGTACTTGTCTTCCGGCTTGCCGTCGGTGTTGTAGTCGACCACGGTCGGCTCGTCGGCGTTGTTATGCCATTCGGCCGCGTCCACCACGGACGGCGTCAGCGCCGGGCTGGCCAGCGCGTGGTCCAGGTAACCGGCTTCGCTGTTGAAGACGAAGGAGTACGGCATGCCGCCGCCACCGCGCACGAAGCGCTCCAGCTGGTTGACGTAGCCGGTGTCGGTAATGACCTTGATCGGGTCTTCCATGCCGTAGGAGTTGAAGTCGCCGATCATCAGCACCTTGCCGTCGCCGGCGGCGGCCGCCACTTGCGGCGCGAAGGTCGTGACCAGGCGGGTGGCCTGGTTGACGCGGGTGGCGTTCCAGCAGCTCTGGCCGTCGCCCTTGTCGGCGTCGCCGCCGGTACCGGTCGGGCAGCTGCCCTTCGATTTCAGGTGGTTGACGATCAGCGAGAACTTGGCGCCGTTGTTGGCGGCGAAGGTCTGCGCCATCGGCGGACGGTTGTTGATGCTGTCGGCGTCGGACATGGCGCCGCCCACCATCGTCAGCGAGGCTGGCTTGTAGATCATGGCGACGCGGATGGCGTCGGTGCCGGTGGAGGCCGGCTTGGGCACGACCGCGTAGGTCTGGAAGCCGGTGCCCGGCGAGATCGCCTCGTTGAGCGCCTTGACCAGGTAGCCGACCGTGTACTCGCCGCTGTTCTGGATTTCCATCAGGCCGAAGACGTCGGCGTCGATGGACTTGAGCTCGCCGACGATCTTGGCGGTCTGGCGGTTGAACTCGTTGAGGTTGTCGGCGCCGCGGCAGTTGGACTTGCTGACGCTGGAACCCAGCGAGCAGCCCTGCCCCGTGTGGCCTTCGACGTCGGTGCCGTTGGTGAAGGTGGTGAAGTAGTTCAGCACGTTGGCGCTGGCGACCTTGATGTTGCCGGCGACCAGGGCCGGCGGCGCGGTGCGCGGATTATCCTGCGAGAACACCGGAGCCAAGGTCGGCTGCAGCTTGAAGGCCGCGCCGCCGCCACCCTTGGCGCCGAAGTCCACCACGCCGGTCAGGCCGGAGACGGTGTCGCCGGCGCGCAGCGAGCCGTCCGCGCCCAAGTAAGGGATGGTGGTGGGCGTGGTGAAGACGCCGTCGTCCAGCACGATCTGGTTGCCGGCGTTGGCCAGCGCCAGCGCCTTGGCTTCGTTGGAGCCGGCGCGGTAGTGGTTGGTCGGCGCCTCCAGGCGGCCCGACGACAGCGTGACTTCGCCGCGGTCGCCCAGGAACTCCAGCTGCGACACGGTCAACGCGTTGGTGAAGCGCACCAGCATGCCTTCGACCTGGCCCAGGTTGGCGTATGGCAGCTGGATGTTGA
>Ga0308157_10002600_pt1 | contig 28816 bp, 22 predicted proteins | sample PhyBR1_FD_201035 | JGI IMG/M metagenome (GOLD analysis project Ga0308157, IMG submission 201035) | Phyllosphere microbial communities from UC Gill Tract Community Farm, Albany, California, United States - DLSLB.R1 | ecosystem: Host-associated > Plants > Phyllosphere > Unclassified | place: USA...
CGGGCCATGTAGGTTTCCTGTAGCTGCTCGAGGGGCGGGCGCGGGGCGGCCTCGTTTTGGTCGGTGGGCCACTCGTCGTCGGCGTCGTCTTCACTTTTTTCAAAGACAGGCGCCGGGTTTTCTTCGGCCTGATACTGGTCTATCTTATTGAAGACGAGCAATGCCGGCTTGTCAGCCGCGCCAATTTCGCGCAGCGTTTCGTTCACTACCTCAATGTGCTCTTCAAAGGCCGGGTGCGAGATATCCACCACGTGAATCAGCAAATCGGCCTCCCGAATCTCGTCGAGCGTACTCTTAAAACTCTCGATAAGCTTGGTGGGCAGCTTGCGGATAAACCCGACGGTGTCGGAGAGCAGAAACGGCACGTGGTTGTCGAGCACCACCTTGCGGGTGGTAGCATCAACGGTGGCGAAAAGCTTGTTCTCGGCAAAGACCTCAGCTTTGCCCAACAGGTTCATTATCGTGCTCTTGCCTACATTGGTGTAGCCCACCAGTGCCACCCGAATGGTGTTGGTGCGCGTCTTGCGCTGGGTGTGGGCCTGCTTGTCGAGGTCTTCGAGCTTCTCCTTCAAAAAGGCAATGCGGTCGCGCACAATGCGGCGGTCAGTTTCAATCTCGGTTTCACCCGGGCCTTTCATGCCCACGCCACCACGCTGCTTGTCCAAGTGCGTCCACAAGCCGGTGAGTCGGGGCAATAAATACTGATATTGAGCTAGTTCCACCTGCGTGCGCGAAGTGGCCGACTTGGCCCGCAGGGCAAAAATATCGAGAATGAGCAGCGACCTATCCACGATTTTCACTTTTAGCTCGGCCTCCAGGTTGCGGAGCTGCGAGGGCGACAGGTCATCGTCGAACACCACCATACTGGTTTTTTCGTGCGTTACCCAGGCCTTTATCTCAGCTAGCTTGCCCTCGCCCACGTAGCTGCGGATGTCGGGCTTGTCGAGCTTTTGCACGAAGCGCTTGGTAGCCTGCGCGCCGGCCGTTTCGATAAGAAAAGCCAGCTCGTCAAGATATTCGGTCGTCTGCGCCTCGGTTTGGCGGCGTGGGGGCACGCTCACCAGCACGGCGGTTTCGACCTCCTTGGCCGTTTCGTAGGTCTTGGTTTTGAGCAGGCGGTCGAGTTTGGTATCGCGGCGGGCGGGCGTGTGGTCGGTGGCGCCCACGTGCCGGGTGCTGCCCTGGCCGTTGTTGTCTTTGGATTTAGACATATAAGGGAGAAAAGCGAGGGTGGCCCGCAGCCGGCCCGGCGCTACTTAAGCGTGAGAGAATAGGCGACGACCTGCTCAATCTGGGCAGGCGTCAGGGTTTTGCTGAACGAGGGCATCTTGCGCATGCCATTGACAACCAAATAGGTACGCCCAAAGGCATTGAGGTTGCTCTTGGTCAGGTCGTGGGCGCCGTTCAAGCCCAGGCGGCCGTCTTTGCCGTGGCAGCGCTGGCAGTTTTTTTGATAGAGCAAGAGGCCGGGCGCGGGCGGCGCGGCCCGCGCCGAACCCGACCAGGCTAGCCCCGCCAGCGCCAGGCCAGCCGATTTGAGAAGCTTCATTAGGCTATTATAACGCAAAAACCAGCCCGAAAGTAACCGCCAACGCTACTTTAATAGCGGGCGGGGCAGCATTGCGCCCGACCTTTGCCCCGTTTTAGCTCTTTTTCTGCTTTTTGCCCCTGCCAGCCCGTGCGCGTCGCCCTTGTCATCAACACCTCCTGGAACATCTGGAATTTTCGCCGCGGCCTGGTGCGCGCCCTGCAAGCTGCCGGCCACGAGGTGCTGGCCATTGCGCCGCCCGACGCATATTCCGACCGTCTGGAAAGTGAGCTAGGCTGCCGCTACGTGCCCATTGTGATGGAAAACAAGGGCACCAACCCCATCAAAGATGCCCAGCTTACGCGCCGCTTCGTGGCCGTGTACAAGCGCGAGCGGCCCGATGTGGTGCTGCACTTCACCATCAAGCCCAACATCTACGGCACCCTGGCCGCACGCATCGCGGGTGTGCCCAGCATCAACAATGTGAGCGGGCTAGGCACGGTGTTTATCGTGGAGAACCTAGTGAGCAAGGTAGCGCGCGGCCTGTACCGGCTAGCCTTTAAGTTTCCGCACAAGGTATTTTTTCAGAACAACGACGACCGCGAGCTCTTCATCCGCTACGGCCTCATCAAGCCGGCGCTCACGGGCCTGGTGCCCGGCTCGGGCGTCGATTTGGCCCGCTTCCGGCCCGCCCCGGCCGTCGAGAAGGCGCCCAGCGAGCCGTTTACTTTCCTGATGGTGGCGCGGGTGCTCTACGAAAAAGGCATTGTCGAATATTTTGAAGCCGCCAAGCAAGTGCGGGCCGCCCTACCGGCCGGCGCAGTGCGGTTTCAGTTGCTGGGTGGCCTCGACGAGGCGGGCGGCGTGGGAGTGCCCCGCGCCACGTTTGAGCAGTGGCTAGGGGCCGGCAATATCGATTACCTAGGCACCAGCGACGACGTGGCCGCCCACCTGCACCGGGCCGACTGCGTGGTGCTGCCCAGCTACCGCGAGGGCACTCCCAAAACCCTGCTCGAAGCCGCCGCCTGCGGCAAGCCACTGGTAACCACCGATGTACCTGGCTGCCGCGAAACCGTGCAGAACGGCCGCAACGGCTACCTCTGCCAGGTACGCGACGCCGCCGACCTGGCCGATAAGCTGCTCACGGTGGCCCAGTTGCCGCCCGCCCGGCTGGCCGCCCTGGGTGCCGCCAGCCGCCAGCTGGCCGAGTCAACGTTTGACGAGCAGCTCGTGCTGCGCCAGTACCTGACCGCCGTGGCCGAGGCCGGCCGCAGCCGCGTGCGTCCCGCCTAGCCAACAACCGCCTGGCTAGCACTAATTTTAGCCTCTGAGTATGGAAATGATTACCCACCCCCTGCCGGGCCTGCTGGAATTCCGGCCCCGCATTTTTGGCGACCCGCGCGGCGCTTTCTTCGAGTCATTCAGCGCCCGCACTATGGAAGGGCTGGGCCTGCCCCGCCACCACTGGGTGCAGGACAACCAGAGTAGCTCGAAAGCGGGCACCCTGCGCGGGCTGCACTTTCAGCGCCCGCCCCACGCCCAGGCCAAGCTGGTGCGCGTGGCCCAGGGCCGCGCCCTCGACGTGGTGGTAGACCTGCGCCACCGCTCGCCCACCTTCGGCCAGCACGCCAATGTGCTGCTCTCGGCCGAGCTGGGCAACGCCCTCTACGTGCCCGAAGGCTTCGCCCACGGCTTCGTGGCGCTGGAGGACAATACGTTGTTTCTCTACAAGTGCTCGGACTACTACACGCCCGCCGCCGAGGGTGGCATTCTCTGGAGCGACCCCGCGCTGGGTATCGACTGGGGCTTCGAAGGTGAGGCGCTGGTATCGCCTAAAGACGAGGTTTTGCCCACCCTAGCCGCGCTGGAAAACCCGTTTTAACCAGCTAGCAGTTGATGGCGCGGAGCTTTGCCCCGCGCCATCGGCTACGTGTTTAGGGTCTTACAATAGTGGCAGCAGCGTTTCCAGGCCCATGCCGCGCGAGCCCTTCAGTAACACGAGCTGGCCGGCCGCCGGGTGCCCGGCCAGCCACACGGCGGCCGCCGTTTTATCGGCGAAGTAGTGTGCGGCGGGCTGAACCTGGGCGGCGGCCTGCATCAGCGGGCCGATGAGCAGCACATTGTCTAACCCCACTTCGGCGAGTAGCTCGCCCAGCGCGCGGTGCTCACTCTCAGCGCTTTCGCCCAACTCAAACATGTCACCCAGAATAACGAGCCGGCCCTGCCCGGCGGCCACGGGCCGCTGCGCGAAGCTGCGCAGCGCGGCGGCCATACTGCTGGGGTTGGCGTTGTAGGCATCGAGAATGAGGTCGTTGCCGCCGGCCGTGCGCACGAGCTGCGAGCGGTTATTCTGCGGGTTGTAGCTAGCCAGGGCGGCGGCCACCTGGGCGGCGGGCACGTCAAAAAAAGCACCCGCGGCGGCGGCGGCGGCCATATTCGGAAAGTTATACTCGCCGGTAAGCTGGGCGGCCACTTCGGTGCCGTCCCACAGGCGCAGGTGCAGGGCGGGGTCGGCGGCCAACAGGCTAGCCGGGTACGTATCGGCCGGACCGGGGTAGGTGGCGAGCAGGGGCGCTGGGCCGGTAGCATTGGTCGCCACGGCGGCCGTGGCTAGCCCCGGCAGCTTGGCATCGAGGGTATTGATGAGTAGCGCCCCACCGTGGCTAGCCAGATAATCAAATAGTTCGCCCTTGCCTTTCGCAATGCCGGCCTCGCCGCCGAAGCCTTCGAGGTGGGCCTTGCCGATGTTGGTGATGAGGCCGTGCGTGGGCGCGGCCCACTGGCAGTAGTCCGCAATTTCGCCCTGGTGGTTGGCGCCCATCTCGATGATGGCAATTTCGTGCTCCGCGGGCCGCAGGCGCAGCAGCGTGAGCGGCACGCCAATGTGATTATTTAGATTACCGATGGTGGCCAGCACGTTATATTTCTGTGCCAGCACCACGGTCAGCAGCTCCTTGGTGGTGGTTTTGCCGTTCGAGCCGGTTATGGCTAGCACGGGGCCCCGGAAGTGGCGGCGGTGCTCGCGGGCCAGCGCTTGCAGAGCGGCCAGCGGGTCGGGCACGTAGGTGTAGTGGGCGGGGTCGTGGGCGGCCAGGCTTGCCTCGTCGACCACGGCGTGGCGGGCGCCCTGCGCCAGGGCGCCCCCGGCAAAGTCGGCCCCGCGAAAGCTTGGGCCATTAAGGGCAAAAAATAGGGTACCGGGCTGGGGCTGGCGCGAATCGGTGCTGACCTGGCCGTGGGCGGCGAGGTAATGGTCGTAAAGGGTCATCTCAGTATGTAGCCATGAAAAAGCAGCAATTCCACATTTCTGCTTCCTCATTCTTCCTTCCTCATTATTTGCGCAACTTACGGCCCGGTTGGCGTTGTTAGCCAATGCGAGCCCTTTACCCTTAGCTTATGCGGCGTTCTTTCCTGTTGTTTATCATCTTGTTAGGCGCGGCGGGTGCGGCGCGGGCTCAGGTGCCGGCGGGCACGCAGTTTGGCTTTGCCTTCGGTAGCGTGGCCAAGGTGGTGCAGGGCCCCGACACGCTGGCCCACGCCTGGGCGGGCGGCCTCAACACGCCCCAGTTCAGCACCATCGACCTCAACGGCGATGGGCAGGCCGACCTTTTTGCCTTTGACCGCCAAACGGCACGCATTTATACCTTCCTGAGCGTGGCCGGGGCTAGCGGCCGGCGCTGGCAGTACGCGCCCGAGTACGAGGCCGTGTTTCCGGGCGACCTCTCGGGCTGGGCGCTGCTGCGCGACTACGACTGCGACGGCCGGCCCGACCTGTTCACCTTTGCCGATGGAGGCGACATTCGGGTGTTTCGCAACGTGGCCGCGGCCGGCGGGCGGCCCTCCTTTGTGCTGGCTAGCCCCTTTCTGGCTTTCCCGGTGGCCAACGGCTACATCAGCAACCTCAACATTGGCTCTTATAATACCCCGGCCATTCAAGATGTTAACGGCGATGGTCGGCTTGACATTCTAACCTACGATTTTGTGGGCTCCACGGTGCTGGAAATGTACCTCAATACCAGCACAGGCAGCTGCGGCGGGGTCAGCTCCTTTAATCGAACCACCAACTACTGGGGCCAGCTGGCAGCCTGCCCCGGCGACTGCGCCTCGTACCAGCCCGTTGGCAGCGCGGCCTGCGCCGTGCTTAAGGTGCAGCATAGCCCGGGCCACAGCATTTTGCTGCTCGACCTGAACGGCGACGGCAAGCTCGACCTGCTCGACGGCCGCGACAACTGCCCGCAGCTCACGCGTTTGCTCAACTCGGGCCCGAGCAGCGCCGATGGCCTGCTGGCGACGAGCGGAATAAGCAGCGCGTTTCCGGCGGCGGCAACGCCGGTGAACTTACCGGTGTTTCCAGCGCCCTACTCGTTCGATGCCAACTTCGATGGCGTACCCGACCTAGTGGTGGCGCCCAATATGGGCACCAACCTGGATGACCGCGTGAGTATGCGCCGCAGCATCCGGCTGTATCAGAACACGGCCCCTAGCGCTGCGGCCGTGCCCAGCTTCAGCCTGGCCAGCGACGGCTTTTTGCAAAACGATATGCTCGACGTGAGCGAAGGCAGCGTGCCAGCCTTCGGCGACATTGATGGTGACGGGCTGACGGACATGCTCATCGGCAACCAGGCCGACCTCGTGGACGGCTACTACCGGGCTAGCCTCTACTACTACCGCAACGTGGGCACGGCTAGCCGGCCGGTGTTCCGGCTCGTTACCGACGACTACCTGGGGCTAGCCGCGGCGGCGGCGCGCACGCCTGGCGTCAAGTTTGAGAGCCTGCGCCCGGCCCTGGCCGATGTAAACCGCGACGGCGCCCTCGACCTCGTGTACTCGGTGTACAATGGCACTACCAACCAACTGCGCTACATTTTGAATGGAGGGGCGGCCGGCCAGCCGGCCAGCTTCAGCCTGGCGCGGGCCAGCTATTTCCGGCCGCAGGGCGCGGCGAACAGCGGCGTGCTGCCCGCCCGGCAGGGCGACACGCCGTGTTTTTTTGATGTGGATGGCGACGGCTACGTGGACTTGCTGCTCGGCACCAACGATGCGCTGGAGCCGGGCGGCAGCCTGCGCTACTTCCGCAACCAGGGCGCGGCGGCCGGCGGCAACGTGGACAATCTCTTCGTGCTGGCCAACAACGACTACGGCCGGCTGCTCGACCAGGGCGCCCGCCCGCCCTACCTGGCCCCAACCGTGGCTGACTTCGATGGCGATGGCCGCCCCGACCTGCTCACCCTCACCGGCCGGGGCACCGTTACGCTCTACAGCGCTTTCCAGAGCCAAAGCGGCAGCTTTACGGGCACTACCAACCTGTTTTACAATAGCTTAATCAGCAGATATGAGCCCGCGCGGCTGGGCAAGGGCTACGTGCTGCGCTTTGCCGCCGCCGCCGCCGACCTCAACCGCGATGGCGTGCCCGAGCTGTACGTGGGCACCGAAACCGGCGGCCTGCTGAGCTACCTGCCCAGCAACCGCACGGTGCTGGCCGCCCGCCCCAACGCGGCTAGCACGCTAGCCCTCAGCCTTTACCCCAACCCCGCCACCGGGGCCGCCACCGTCGAAACGGCCCAGCCCACTAGCCTGCGCCTCTTTGACCTGGCGGGCCGCCTGGTACACACCGAGGCCGCGCTGGCCCGCACGCGCCGCCTCGACCTGCGCGGCCTGGGGCCGGGCGTCTACGTGGTGCAGGCCACGGCCGCCGATGGCACCACCACCAGCCAGCGGCTGGCGGTGGGCCAATAGGCTAGCACTCGTCGGGCAGCTGAAAATGGTCGGCGTCGAGCAAAAAGGGCAGCTGCTCACGCAGCTGGCGCAGGGGGGCGGCCCGCAGCGTATGCGTGAGGACGGTTTGCAGATTGCCGGCCTGGGCTAGGTACTCGCCGTGCGAGTCGAGCAGCGCCGACTGGCCCGAGTATTCCTGACCCGCCCCATCGACCCCTAACCGGTTGACTCCTACCGTGTACGCCAGGTTTTCGATGGCCCGGGCGCGCAGCAGCGTGCGCCAGATTTCGGCGCGCGGCTGGGGCCAGTTGGCCACGTACAGCAGCAGGTCGTAGGGCGCGCTCGCAATGTTGCGGCTCCACACCGGAAAGCGCAAATCGTAGCAGATGAGTGGCCGGATGCGCCAGCCGCGCCACTCTTCGAGCAGGCGGCAGCCCCCGGCCTTATATATCTCGTGCTCGCCGGCCAGCCGAAATAGGTGGCGCTTATCGTAGATGCTGTGCGTGCCATCGGGGCGCACCCACAGCAGGCGGTTGAAGTAGGCGCCGCCTTCCTCGGTAAGCACGCTGCCCGTCACAACGGCATCGTAGTGCGCGGCCTGGGCACGCATCCAGTCCAGGGTGGGGCCGGGGTAGGGCTCGGCCTGCGCCACCGCCGCCATGCTGAAGCCGGTGGTAAACATCTCGGGCAGCACAATAAGGTCGGTGAGGCCGGCGCCGGGCAGGGCCGAGGCCAGCAACTCGGCTAGCTGCGCGCGGTTGGCGGCCGGGTCGTGCCAGTGCAGGGTAGTTTGGACGAGGGATACAGTTAAATCATTCATTATAAAGTGGATTCTTCCGGCAGCACAATGCTCTCAGGTAGTAAAGTATAGACAAATTCCGACCGCACAAGCTCATTAGTGCGGCGAGGGCCCAATGGGCTGCTAGCCAGGTCGCTGGGTTTGCAGCCGGGCCAGCCGCTGCGCCGCCTCCTGCAAGGTAGCTGCGCCTTTGGCGAAGCAAAAGCGCACCAGCCCCACATCATACCCGTCGTGGTAGAAGGCTGACACAGGCACCACGGCCACGCCCCAGCGGCGCGCCAGCTCCTCGGCAAAGGCCCGGTCGCCGAGCGCCGAAAACTGTTCGTAGCCCGCCAGCTGAAAGTAGCCGCCCGCCACGGGGCGCAGGTCCCAGCCGGCACCGGCCAGCAGGCCCGCAAACTCGTCGCGCTTGGCCTGGTAGAAGCCGGCTAGCCCCTGGGCGTGGGCATCGGTGGGGTCGGCTTCGAGCACATCGGCCAGGGCATGCTGAGTGGGTGTGCTCACGGAAAAAGTCACGAACTGGTGCACCCGCCGCAACTCGGCGCTGAGGGCGGGCGGCGCCAGACAGTAGCCCACTTTCCAGCCCGTGGCATGGTAGGTTTTGCCAAACGACGACACGACGAAGCTGCGCGCCCGCAGTGCCGGGTGCTGGCGCGCACTGCGCGGCGCCACCCCGTCAAATACCAGGTGCTCATACACTTCGTCGGAGAGCACCAGCACTTCGGTGCCTTCTACGAGGCTAGCCAGCGCCTCCCAGTCGGCCGCGCCGAACACGGCCCCGCTAGGGTTGTGCGGCGAGTTGACCATGATGAGCCGGGTGCGGGGCGACAGCGCCGCCCGCACGGCGGCCCAGTCGGGCCGGAAGTCGGGTGCGGGCAGGCGCACGTAGCGCGGCACGCCGCCTTGCAGCCGCACGGCCGGCCCGTAGAGGTCATAGGCAGGCTCCAGAATAATGACTTCATCGCCGGGCCGCACCACGGCGGCCAGCACGCTGTACAGCGCCTCGGTGGCCCCAGCCGTGATGGTCACCTCGGTTTCGGCATCGGGCGCCGGGGCGCCGGGCTGCCGGCGGGCCACCCGGGCCGCAATGGCTTGGCGCAGGCGCAGCAGGCCCGGCATGGGGGCGTATTGGTGGCTACCGCTGGCCAGGGCGTGGTGCGCCAGGGCCTCGCGCAGAGCCAGCGGCGGGTCGTAGTCGGGGAAGCCCTGCGCGAGGTTAATGGCCCCGGTTTGTTGGGCCAGCAACGTCATCTGTGAAAAAATACTGACGCCGATAGCGGGCAGCTTGGATTCCAGCATTACTAAAATGAACTAAAGGAGGAAAAGGAAATGATACGCAGAGCAGGTAGGGTGGGCGCTTAACGAACCGTTCACGGCCGAAGCCGTAATTTTAAGTAAATTACTTCGCTAGGGTCTTCAAATTGTGTTTTATTCCTTTTATGCCTATACTTTACCAGACTTCTTTTTTGCAGCTACACCATCACGCGGCCGGCGCCACGCTCGAAACCGAGTGGCTGGATTTTGTCAATTCGGAGCAGTTGCGCACGGCCCTCAACGAGGCGCTGCGTCTAGCACGCCAGTACCGCGTGCAGGGCTGGATAGCTAACAACACGCTGTTGCGCACCCTGCGCCCGGCCGACCAGGACTGGATAAACCAAACGTGGTTTCCGGAATTTGCCAAGCTAGGCGTCAAGCGTCTGGCCATTGTCGAGTCGCAGGATGCGCTCAACCGTATGGGCATCAGCAACATTATGCAGCGCGCCACGGCGCACGCGCCTTTCGACACCCAATACTTTGCCGATGCCGAGCAGGCGCGCCGCTGGGCCGCCGGCGCACCCTCGGGTACGGTATCCAACCTGTAGGCTAGCCAGCCGCCAAAGGCAAAAGCCCCGCCCAACCGGTTTTACGCGGCTGGGCGGGGCTTCTACTTTTGGTGGCTAGCCTACAGGTTGGGCAGATTGGTCTTCAGGTCTTGCGGAAACCGCTCGCGCACATGCTCCACCTTGCGGGCCGACACGTTGGCAATGTAGGGGTTATCGGTGTTGAGGCGGTAGTAGCCCTGGTGGTAGTCTTCGGCATCCCAGAACTGCGAGAAAGGCACTACCTGAGTCACAATCTTATCGCCGTACTGCTTCGAGGCATTAACCTTGGCAATGGTCTGCTCGATAATTTTCTTTTCTTCGGGCGTGCGGTAAAACACGGCCGAGCGATACTCGGGCCCAGTGTCATTGCCCTGGCGATTGAGCTGCGTGGGGTCGTGGCTGGCCGTGAAGAAGATGCTAGCCAGTTCCTGGTAGCTGATGACCTTGGGGTCGTAGTAGATGTTCACGGTTTCGGTGTGGCCGGTTTGCTGGCCCGCCACCTGCTCGTAGCTGGGGTGCGCCACAGTGCCGCCGGCGTAGCCGCTCACCACCTGCTGCACGCCTTTTAATTCCTCAAACGCCTCTTCCTGGGCCCAGAAGCAGCCGCCCGCAAAGGTAGCCTGGGCTAGCCCGGTAAGGTTTTTAGGCGCGAAGCCAGCCGTAGAGGCTACCCGCGCGGCCGGGGTTTGGGCCTGCGCCTGGGCAGGCTGCTGCGAGCCGCAAGCCGTGAGCAAGGCGAGCAGGCCAAGGCCGGAAACGGCCGACAAAAACTGAGTCATGGAGGGAAGGAAAGAGGAGCTTAGTGGCCGAAGTATACGGTGGCCGCCGGGCTGGTGGATTGCCTGTTAAACACGCGCGCCGCGCGCCGGGTTCACTGGCGGTGGGCAGCGCGGGCGATGAGTAGGGTAGCTAGGGGCGCCGCTTTTGCGTAGGGCTAGCGTAGCGCTTATCCTACCCGCCGTTACCGCCCCCGATGACCTCTGTTTCCTTCGCCTGCACCTGCGCACTTGCCCTCGCCCTGGGAGGGCTAGCCACCCGCCCGGCCCGCGCCCAAAACCAGGTAGCCAACTACGGCTACGGGCAGCCGGGCACGGCGGGCTACGAGCATTTCAGCTTCTGGACTCACGACGGCCGCCGCTCCGACGCGGCCTACGCCGCCGGCAAAAACCGCGAAGATGCCCAGCTGCGCTACCTCGGCCCGCGCCAGCTAGCCGGGCAGCCGGGCTTCCGGGTGCGGTTTCTCGATGGCCGCACGCTGCACCTGGTGCCCAGCGGCACTACCCTGCGCGTATCCGCCCCGGGGGCCGCGCCCAAGGTCTTCACCTGGGAATACGAAGGCCCGGTAAACGGCGTGGGCACCACGTGCAGCGTATGCGCCCAGGATGCCGAGGCCGCCGTGCGCCTGCTGCGGACGCACTACCTGAAGTAGGGCTAGCCAGCGATTTCTTAAACCAAACCCTTCAGCTCCTGCAATTTCAGCAGCGCCTCAATGGGCGTGAGCGTGTTGATATCCAGCACTTGCAGCAGCTCGCGCAGCTGTTCCAGCTTGGGGTCGCCGGGCTCAAACATGCTGAGCTGAATCTTAGGGGCCGAGGCCACGGCCGTGGTGGCGCGGGGCCGGGGCTGGGGGCTAGCCCTGGGTTGGTCGTCGAGGCCGGCCAGCACCTCGTCGAACTCGGTGGGGGCTAGCGGGTCCACGGCTTCGGCCAAGCCGGTTTGGGTGCGCTCCTGCTCCAGGTGGTGCATTATCTCGTTGGCGCGCAGCACCACGGCCTGGGGCATACCGGCCATGCGCGCCACGTGAATGCCAAACGAGTGCTCGGAGCCACCGGGCCGCAGCTTGCGCAGAAACAGCACCCGGCCGTCGGCCTCCTGCACGGCCACGTGGTAGTTGCGCACGCGGGGGCAGTCGTCGGCCAGCTGGTTGAGCTCGTGGTAGTGGGTAGCGAACAGCGTTTTAGCCTTGGCTTTGGGGTTGTTGTGCAAGTGCTCCACAATGGCCCAGGCAATGCTGATGCCATCGTAGGTGCTGGTGCCGCGCCCGATTTCATCCATCAGCACGAGGCTGCGGCTCGAGAGATTGTTCAGAATAGAGGCCGTTTCCGTCATCTCCACCATGAAGGTGCTTTCGCCTTTGCTGAGGTTGTCGCTAGCCCCCACGCGGGTGAAAATCTTATCAATAATGCCAATAGTCGCCTCATCGGCAGGCACAAACGAGCCAATCTGGGCCAGCAGCACGATGAGCGCCGTTTGGCGCAGCAGGGCGGACTTGCCGGCCATATTCGGCCCCGTAATAACGACAATTTGCTGGTCGTCCTGGCTCAGGCACAAGTCGTTGGGGATGTAGCTTTCGCCGGGCGGCAGCTGGCGCTCAATCACCGGGTGGCGGCCACCCTTGATGTCGAGCGTCGGCCCGTCGTTCACAGTAGGCCTAGCATAGCGGTACTGCCGCGCCGTGGCCGCGAAGGAGGCCAGGCAGTCGAGCACCCCGATGGCACGAGCGTTCTGCTGCACCTGGCTCACGAAGTCGAGCGCGGCGAGCACCACTTCCTGGTAAATACGGCTTTCAATGACGAACAACTGCTCCTCCGCATTGAGGATTTTCTCCTCGTAGGTCTTCAATTCCTCCGTTACGTAGCGCTCAGCATTCACCAGCGTTTGCTTGCGAATCCACTCGGCGGGCACCTTGTTTTTGTGAGCGTTGCTTACTTCGAGGTAGTAGCCAAACACCTTGTTATACGCCACTTTCAAGGACGAGATGCCGGTGGCGGCCTGCTCGCGCTGCTGCATTTTTAGCAAGAAATCCTTGCCCGAGAAGGCTAGCCCACGCAACTCGTCTAGCTCAGCATCCACGCCGTCCATGACGACGTGGCCCTGATTAGTAAGCAGCGGCGCGTCGGGGCGGATTTTGGTTTGAATCTCGTTGCGTAGCGAAGTACAGGGGTTCAGCTGGTCGGCTAGCTTTTCGAGGGCGCGCACGCCCGAGGCGGCTAGTTTTTCGCGCAGCGGCGCAATGCTTTCGAGGGCCCTAGCCAGCTGCAACAGCTCGCGCGGGTTCACGCGGCGCACGGCCACTTTGGAGATAAGGCGCTCTAAATCATTGATGGGGCGCAGCTGGGTTTGCACTTCTTCGAGCAGTTCGGGCTCGGCCACTAGGGCCGCCACGGTGTCGAGGCGGCGCTGAATCTGGCTGACTTCCTTCAGAGGCAGCACCACCCACTTGCGCAGCAGGCGGGCGCCCATCGGCGTCAGGGTTTGGTCTAATATGTCGATGAGCGGCACGCCGCCGGGGTGCTGCGCGTGCACCAGCTCCAGGTTGCGCACCGTGAAGCGGTCGAGCCACACGTACTTATCCTCTTCCAAGCGGCCCAGGCTAGCCACGTGCTGAATGTCGGTGTGCTTGGTTTCGGCCAGGTAGTGCAGGATGCAGCCGGCCGCAATCACGCCTTCCTTCAGGTTATCAACGCCAAAGCCTTTGAGGGAGGTGGTGCGGAAATGCCGCGTGAGCGTGTCGTGGGCGTAGTCTTGGCCGAAAACCCACTCATCGAGCGCGTAGGTGCAGAAATCGGGGCCGAAATGGCCTTCAAACTCGGCCCGGCTGCGCTTGCAAAACAGCACCTCGGCGGGCCGGAAGTTTTGCAGCAGCTTGCCCAGGTATTCGATATTGCCCTGCGCGGCCAGGAACTCACCCGTACTGATATCCAGAAACGAAATGCCCGCCTCCGTTTTGCCGAAGTGCACGGCGGCGAGGTAGTTGTTCTGGCGGCGCTCCAAGGTGTTGTCGTGCAGGCTCACGCCGGGCGTTACGAGCTCGGTGATGCCGCGCTTCACGAGGCCCTTGGCCTGCTTGGGGTCTTCGAGCTGGTCGCAGATGGCTACGCGCTGGCCGGCGCGCACCAGCTTGGGCAGGTAGGTATCGAGGGCATGGTGCGGAAAGCCCGCTAGGGCCACCTCGCTGGCCGTGCCCGCCCCGCGCTTGGTAAGCGTGATGTCGAGGATGCGGGCGGCCGTGACGGCATCTTCGCCGAAGGTTTCGTAAAAATCGCCCACCCGAAATAGCAGCACTGCGCCCGGATGCTCGGTTTTGAGCTGGTAATATTGCCGCATCAGCGGCGTGTCGGCCACCGCGGCGGGCTTGATGTGGTCGGGCCCCAGCGACTTGATGGCAAACTTGGACGGCGGGGCGGCGGGGGCAGGAGCGGTAGACAAGACGGGGACGCGACCTTTGCGGGCCGCGTTAGAAAGCAGAGTAAGGTACCAGCGCGGCAAGCGAGGCTTTTTCAAACCATTACCGCGAACCACAAAGTTCGCCCTACTTCCATGCGCAAACTCACAATGCAGGAGATGAACCGCCTGCCGGTGGCCGACTTTAAAGCTACTGCCAAAAGCCCGGTGGTGCTGGTGCTCGACAATGTGCGCTCGCTGCACAACGTGGGCGCCGTGTTTCGCACCGCCGACGCGTTTGCGCTCGAGCACATTTACCTGTGCGGCGTAACGGGCCGGCCGCCGCACCGCGAAATCACCAAAACGGCCCTGGGCAGCACCGAATCGGTGGCCTGGACGCACACCGCCACCACCCTGGAAGCTGCCCAGAAGCTCCTCGCCGCCGGCTACCAGCTCGTGGCCGTGGAGCAAACCACGGGCTCGGTGCCGCTGCCGCAGTTTCAACCCGCGCCCGGCCGGCCACTAGCCCTGGTGTTGGGCAACGAGGTGTTTGGGGTCGATGATGAGGTGCTGGCCCTGTGCGAGGCCGCCGTGGAGATACCGCAGCTCGGCACCAAGCACTCGCTCAACGTGAGCGTGGCGGCGGGCGTGGTGCTATGGGACGTACTGAGCAAGCTCACTATTTTTGCTTAGTCAGGTACTGCAATGAGGTTTGGGCAGAATTTACTTTTGGACTGATTTTTTAGGGAAATAAACAGGTAGCATTTGAGAAATTTGTTTATCTTTGAAGCCTTGCGCCTCCAATCCTTTTTCAGACTTAATTCCTTTTCTATGACGTTGTTTTCTACCCGTTTGGGCTTTCAAACCCTGGCTCTCGCTTCGGCGCTGGCATTGCCGGGCCTGGCGGCGGCTCAGCAGGCGCCTTCGCCCCTAGCGGCCTTCTCGGCCCGCGCCAAAGCGCAGGGCCTGAGCGCCAGCGATGTTTCTAACCCACTGGTTACTAATAGCTACACCGACGCCAGCACCGGCCTCACGCACACTTACCTGCAGCAGCGCGTAAATGGCCTGGTGGTTTTCAATGCCACTGGGGCCGTCCACACCGATAAAACGGGCAAGGTCATTTTTGCAGCCCAGGATTTTGTAATCAATGCTACGGCCAAAGCCGGCGCCCCCACGCCCACGCTCTCACCCGAGCAGGCCGTGGTAGCCGCCTCGGTGAGCCTGGGCCTGCCCCGGCCCGTGGCCCTGCGCACCGTAGTGGAAGCCCGCCTGGCCGACGGGATGGTGTTCAACAACGGGGGTATTTCGGAAGAGAATATTCCGGTGCGCCTCATGTACACCCGCCAGAATGATAAGCTGGTGCTGGTATGGGAGGTGAGCATTGCGCAGCTCGACCAGCAGCACTACTGGAATGCCCGCATCGACGCCACCACCGGCCAGCTGGTCGATAAAAACGACTTCGTAGTAAATGAGGCCGTGACTTTTCGCCAGCAGCAGCTGAAAGCGGAGGCTAGCCGCCGGCAGGCGCTGGCCTTTGCGCCGGCCGCCGCCAAGGCGGTACTGAATACCAACGCGCCGGCCAATAGCCTGACTGTTATTCCGGTCCCTTTCGAGAGCCCCGACCTTACGCCTCGCACCAGCGTGCTGCTGAGCTCGGCTAACCCCTTGTATTCGCCCGTAGGCTGGCAAGTGGCCGAGTCGAAAGTGCCCACCGGCTTCTTTGCCGATAGCTACTCGCTGCTATCAAGCGGCAAGTTCCTCACGCGTGGCAACAACGTGGCCGCCTACGACGACAATGGCACGCTGACCTCGGCCAGCGGCAACCTGAGCTCGACGACCAACTCGCCCGACGGTACCAGCTCGCTCACCTTCGACTACCCCTACGACCGCTCGAAGGGCCCGCGCGATGCCAACAACCTGGCAGCCGGCATCACCAACCTGTTCTACTGGAACAACATGCTCCACGACGTGATGATGGCGCATGGCTTCGACGAGGTATCGGCCAACTTTCAGTACAAGAACCTGACCACCAACCCGGCCACCGGCGCCAAGCTGGGCCGCGACAATGACTTTGTGCGGGCCGAATCGCAGGATGGCAGCGGGCGCAACAACGCCAACTTCTCGACCCCGGCCGACGGCACCAGCGGCCGCATGCAGATGTACCTGTTTGATAACACGAACGAGAACACGCTGACCGTAACGGGCGTGGCCAACGTGGCGGGCGGCTACCGGTTTGCCGGCGTGTCCTTCGGGCCCACGCTGCGCAAAAAGCCGCTGGCCGGTAAGCTGGTGCTGGTCAACGACGGGGTATCGGCCAACAATGGCGACCACGGTTGCGCCTCGCCCTTCGTGAATGCGGCCGAGGTGGCTGGCAACATTGCCTTTATTCAGCGCGGGGGCTGCCCGCAGCTGGTAGGCCTTACGCCGCGCGCCAACAATGCCTTTGCTACAAAGGTGAAGCGGGCGCAGGCCAATGGCGCCACCGGCGTTATCGTGTTCGACTCGCTGGGCACCACTACCAACCTCACCAACTTTGGCGGTACCGATACGGTAGGCATCCGGATTCCGGCCATCTTTATCAGCGGAGCCGACGGCTTTAAGCTGCGCGCTGCCATGCTGGGCGGCGGCACCCTCAACGTATCTGCAACGCTGGGCCCCGACACCGACGGCTCGTTTGACAACGGCGTGGTATCGCACGAGTTTGGCCACGGTATCAGCAACCGCCTCACGGGCGGCGGCACGGCCAACTGCCTCGATGCAACCACCGGCAACCAGACGATGGGCGAAGGCTGGAGCGACTTCTTCGGCCTCTGGATGACGACCCGCCCCGGCGATAAGGGCACCGACAAACGCTACGTTGCCACCTTCGACAACGGCAATCCCTACGCTGTGGGCCCCGGCTTCCGCCGCAAGCCTTACACTACCGATATGTCGGCCGCAGGCAACAACTACACTTACGACCAGCTGGGCACCGGCAATGTGAAGTTCAACGAAACCCACGACGTGGGCGAGGTATGGACCACCGTGCTCTGGGACCTGAACTGGGCCATGATTAACAAGTACGGCTACAACCCCGACTTCTTTGCGGCTACCACCGGCGGCAACAACAAAACGCTGAAACTGGTACTCGATGGCTGCAAGCTGCAAGTGTGCCAGCCGGGCTTCCTCGACGGCCGCGACGCTATTCTGCGCGCCGACAGCGCCACCAACCGCGCCGCCAACGCCGACCTCATCTGGAACGTGTTTGCCCGCCGCGGCATGGGCTACGGCGCCAAGCAGGGCGACCGCACCAACGGCGTACCCAAGGTAACGGGCATCGTGCAGGCTTTTGACCTGCCTCCCCAGACCAAGGTTATTCCGCTGGCTACCGCCACGGGCGTAACCGCTAGCGCTAGCCTCGAAGCCTACCCCAACCCGGCGCAAGACCAGCTCACCGTGCGCACCCAGCTGCCCAGCCGCGTGGCCATGCAGGTAACGGTACTCGACTTGCTCGGCAAAACGGTACTTTCGGCTAGCGTGCCCACCGCCCAGATGCAGCAAAGCGGCGTGCAGCTGAACACCAGCCACCTCGCTACCGGCCTCTACGTAGTGCGCGTGGCTACCTCGGAAGGCAACTTCACCACCAAGGTGACTATTCAGCACTAGTTATTACTCATCAACCACAAAAAAGCCCGGCTTCGGCCGGGCTTTTTTTGTGTGCGTATTACGCTGGCTTATGTCTGATTTTCCTACCCGCCCCGATGCGGCGCTGCTCGCCCTGCGCCCAGCTATTACCGGCCAGCCGGCCGCCATTCCTACGCCTGCTACCGTGGCCGACTTTCAGCAGCAGGTACTGCGGCCCGTGCTCAAGCTGCAACACGCGGTGCTACTGGCCACCGTGGCCGATTTTGCCCACGATTACCGCCTGCCGCTAGCCTCCGCCGCGCCCACCGAGGCCACCCGCCTGCTCACCGAGCTGCTGGGCCGCAACGCCCGCCTACGCGCTACCCTGGCGGGGCTAGCCGTGGGCTTGCTCACGCAGCCCGAGCTGGCTTTCTACCGCCAGCACCGTTCCGAGCTCACGCGCCGCCTGCTCGACCTGGCCGAGCAGCGCGTGCTGTCCAGCCTGCCCGAGCTGCTCAGCTACCTGCCCAGGGCTTAGCGCGGCTTATAGCTTATAAAAAAGCGCGCCGTCCGGAAGCCGGGCGGCGCGCTTTTTCGTCATCGCCAATGCGTTTTAGTCGTACTGCGAATCGCGCAGCTTCACGGGCTCAGACTTGGTTTTGCGCCGCAGGCGCATGTTCAGCAGTTCTACCAGTAGCGAAAAGGCCATGGCGAAGTACAGGTAGCCCTTCTCAATTTCTTTGTGGGCGGCCTCCATCACCAGCATAAAGCCAATCATGATGAGGAACGACAGCGCCAGCATTTTGATGGTGGGGTTGCGGTTCACAAAGTTGGCCACCGTGCCGCTAAAGGCCAGCATAATGCCCATGGCACAGATAACGGCCGCAATCATTACCAGCACGTTATCGACCAGGCCCACGGCCGTGAGGATGGAATCAAAGCTGAATACGATGTCGATAACGATGATTTGCAGGATGATACCCGGCAGGCTGGCGTGGCCCTTGCCCACGGTTTCTTCCTCCTCCTCGCCCTGCAGCTTGGTGTGAATCTCGGTAGTGCTTTTATACATCAAAAACAAGCCGCCTACCAGCAGAATGAGGTCGCGCCCGCTCACGCCGAAATTCTCGACCAGCGGCGGAATGTGCAGCGTAAAGAGCGCCGAGCGCAGGCTCACAATCCAGGAAATGCTGAGCAGCAGCCCAATGCGAAACACCAGCGCCAGCAGCAGCCCAATGGTGCGGCCGCGCGCCTGCTGCTCGGGCGCCAGCCGGTTCACGATGATGGAGATGAAAATGATGTTATCAATGCCCAGCACGATTTCCATCAGCGTGAGGGTGAGCAGGCTAACCCAGGTCTGGGGCTGCGTGAAGGCGGCGAAGTGCTCGGCCGAAAAAGCGGAGAGAGGTGACAAATCAGGAATAATGTGAAAATGGAGAGGAATGTAACAAGGTGAAAATGATGAGCGGAAATACTCGGCTAGCCCCAGTGGAGGCTAGATAGCCGATTCGCACCTTCATTACATCTTCACATAAAATTTAGCTTTTCATATTCACAAATTGCAGCGGCTGGCCGTTGTCGGTGCGGCGCAGCAGGGCAATCACCGCCTGCAAGTCGTCAATCTTTTTGGCCGTCACCCGAATCTGGTCGTCCTGCATCTGGGCTTCCACCTTGATTTTGCTGTCCTTAATGGCCTTGATGATTTTGCGACCCGCATCCTTGTCCACGCCAGCGCGCACCTTAATAGTTTTCTTCACGAGCGTGCCGCTAGCCTGCTCTTCGGCCGTGAAGTCGAGCGCGGTGCCATCGATACCCTGCTTCACGATCCGGGTGAGCAGAATGTCTTCGAGCGCCTGAATACGCATCGAGTTTTCGGAACTGAGCAGCACCGTATTATCCTTTTTATTGAGCTCGATGCCACCTTTGGTATCGCGCAGGTCGTAGCGCGTGGCCAATTCTTTTTTGGCGGTATTAATGGCGTTTTCCAGCGTCTGCGGGTCCACTTTGCTGACGATATCGAAGGAGGGCATGGGGTAAGCGAGGATTAAGTAAAATGGGCGGCAGCCACTAGCCCCGGCCGGGCCGGCAAAGGTACGGGTCGGGGCTAGCGGGGCAGCGGGCTCGTTGCCGCCCTGCCCTTCAACGTAAGGCAGTTTTTCGCGTTTTACTCTTTTTCACAATGTTTTCATCATGTCGCATCCCCTCCCCGATTGGCCCGCCCTGGTAGCTCACTACAATCGCATCAACCGCTACGGTCAGGCCAATGGGATGGCCCTGGCGGTACCCGCGCCCGGCCGGGCCGAGTACCGCATGGCTATCCGGGAAGAACACTTGTCGTCGCCGGGCACGGCGCACGGCGGCGTGCTGGCTGGCCTCCTAGATGCCGTGCTAGGGGCAGCGGCGCTCACGCAGGCCTTCACCAGCGGCGAGCTGGTATCGACGGTAGAGTTTAAAATCAACTATTTGCGGCCTGTGCACCTCGGCGATGAGTTGCGGGCCGTGGCGCAGGTCGAGCACGCCGGCAAGTCGATTATGGTGGTTAGCGGCACCATCTACCGCCTGGTGCCCGACGCTGGCGAGGACCTCGCCGTAGCGCAGGGGCTAGGTACCTTCAACCGCTACCCAGCCAGTAAAAAGATGTTATAAGGTAAAAAAGCCCCGCTGTGCAGGGCAGCGGGGCTTTTTTGCCTTTGGTTGGCAGGCTCTTTACAGCACCGCGCTCACCGATTGCGCGGCTGCGGTTGGCTCGTAGTCGCCATCTTCGTCGCCGGTCATGGCGGGAGCAGCCACCTTGCGCACGTTGCGGGCGCAGTCTTCGTCGCGGTGGTTGCGGCCCACCGTAAACTCCACCCAGTCGCCTTCGCGCAGGTCGTTGAAATCACCTTCCGATAAATCGGCGTAGCTGAAGAACAAGTTGTTGGGCGGCATTACCACGAAGCCAAAGCCATTCTTCAGGTTCTTAATAGTGCTCATGCCGATGGTGCCCACCGGGCCGGCGGCCGTGGGGCCGGTGGGGCGCACGCCGCGGCTAGCCACGGCGGCGGCGCTGGCGGCCGTGGTGGTGGCCGCGTAGCTCTGGCCATTGGTGGCCTGGCCGTTGGGGGCGGCCGGGGCCACCATTGTCGCAAAGGCCGCGGGCTCGCTCTGGGTCACAAACATGTTTTCCACTACCTCGTCCTGCTCCTGCAGGCCGCGGTCGATGACGGAGTGCATGGCCACTGGGTAAGTAGCCTGCTCCAGTAGGTGCTGCGAGGCGCGCGTCACGCGGGTTTCGCCCTTAAAGTCTTCGTACTTAAAGTCCCAGTTGAGCAGCATCACCCGGGTGCCCACCGTGTTGAGCTTGCGGATGAGGGGCACGTAGTCGGAATCGCCGGCGATGAGCACCACCACGTCGAGGGTTTTGTGCAGCGCCATTTCGAGCGCTTCGAGGCTGAGCCACACGTCGATGCCTTTCTCCTGCAGGCGGCCGTCGCGGGTTTTGAGGGGCATATAGTGCGTGCACACGCCCAGGTTCATCAGAATATCGTCGAGCAGCCGGTCGTGAAACAAGCGGTCTTTATCGCGGGCTTCGGTGGCCGAAAGGCGGCCCCGGAAAAAATGCGAAGTTGTAATCTGCGCCAGGCGCACATCCACGTCTTCTTCTTCGGCTACCTGGTGGCGGATAAATTCGTGCAGGCCTTCGAGGCTGATACGGGCCTTGCGCTCGTGCTGAAAATAATAATAATCGCTAATTTTAAGAAAATAATTGCCGTCGTAAAAAACGCCGACCCGGATGAGCGGACTATTCATCTGGTTCATAAAAACAGTAAGTTGGTGGGGGTAAAAATTTGAGTATGAGGTAGCAGTTGAAATAAAGCCGGCGAGCTAATTGCTCGGCAGCTAACACAGTAGAAATAAGCGACTAACGGGGCGCCCGGGCCTAATTGAACCGGGCTGTTATATCGTACACGAAGATACTTTTACCGCCGCCGTACCACTCGCTCTGATGCGAAGCTAAGGCCGGGCAAGTACATACACAAGTTATTCATTTTAAAACCCAATCCGCCCGATAGCCAGTCCCAGAACCAGCAGCCCGTAGCCCGCGCAGATGGCCGCCTCCAGCATGTTGCCCGCCTTAGAGCCAGTGCTGAGCAGCGGGATGCGAAAGCAGATAGAAATAGGACGTAACCATTGCACGCCCGCCTTGGTGAGCGTGTCGGCCAGCAGGTGCGAGGCGTAGCCAGCCCCGGCGTAGTGGGCAATGCCACGCCAACCCAGGCTACGGTTGGCCAGGTAGCCGATGTACGTCCAGAAAAGAGTAGCCCAGATAGTGTGCGTCCAAGTACGGTGCCCGGTAAAAGGCGCCAGGCAAATGAACGCCCCGAGCAGGCTCAGCCACACAAACTGCGCGTAGAGGCCCGCCAGCACTGTGGCCAGCCCCGTGAAGAGCAGCGCCAGCTTACGGGCCGAGCCGCCCTGCAACGCCACGCCCACCAGCGCAAAGGCTAGCCCCGCAATGTAGGTGAGGCGCTGGTCGGGGCCCGGCCGCAGTTGAAAATAGCCGTAAGCACCCAGGCCTAGCGCCGCCGCGCCAAACGCCCAGCGCACGTAGCCGTGTACGAACCCTAGCCGGTGGCTGAGTTTGCTGTCGGGATGGTCGAGGTCGGGGGCGAGAGAGGAGAAGCCCGCCAGCGCAATGCCGGCCACTGAAAACGGAATTTGGGGCACGAGGCTAGCCACGGCTAGGCCCGTAATGAGGCCAATGGCCAGGTGAGCAGAACCGCGCAACTATTTACTGCTGGGGAGATTCGAGATTATACAAGGCGGCCGTCGTGCTGGCGCAGCTGGTCGTCGGGCGCGAGCAAGCGGTTGAGGAAGGGTTCGAGGGCGCGGATGGTAGCCGTACCAATTTGCTCGGGTAGCGCTTGCATATCTTGTATCTTGTATCTTGGCACATGCCCCGTTGCTCCCGCACCACCTGCTCCATCGTGCCTTCCAGGCGGTCGAGCCGGCCGTTAATAGCTTTCAACTCGGAGCGCACTTCGTGCATCTCGATAATTAATTCGGCCACGACTTCGGGCAGGTCACGCGGATTCATAGGATAACATACTAAAATTATTGGGCTAAGGTACGGCGGAAACTTTCGGTCCTTAACAACGGTATTAGCCAAGTACCTACCCTAGCCCGACCGGAATAATCCCTGGCCGGGCTGGCCGTTTTTTAGTTGTTCGTTAGCAATATTCCGTGCAAGTAGCTGATTTTCTTCGTCTTTATCGCCTCGACGCCGAGCTGCAAACCCTGAGCGCCCGCCTGCTGGCCGCCTACAATCCCGCTGAGCCCGGCCGCCCGGCCGACGACGCGGCCAGGGGCGGCGAGCTGCGCGTGCAGCTGCGCGGCCTGGTAGGCTCGCAGGATGCCGTGGTGGCGGCGGCCAGCGCCCACCACGCGCACCCCAACGTGTTCATCTTGCACGATAAGGACGAGGCGGCGCTTTTTATGGCCGACCTGCGCCACCTGCTGCCCGACGGGCCGGAGGCGCTCCTGTTTCCGAGCTCCTACAAGCGGCCCTACGAGTTTGACGAAACGGAGAATGCCAACGTGCTGATGCGCGCCGAGGTCCTTAATCAGCTCAATGCCAGCCGGCAGGCTAGCGTGGCGGCGCTGGGCACGGCCCCGCTCATCGTAACCTACCCCGAGGCGCTGAGCGAGAAGGTTATCAACCGCCAGAGCCTGGTACAGAACACGTTTTCGGCGAAAGTGGGCGACAAGCTGGACGTAAATTTCCTGGGCGAGCTGCTAGGGCAGTACGATTTTGAGAAGTCGGATTTTGTGTACGAGGCGGGGCAATACGCGGTGCGCGGCGGCATCGTGGACGTGTTTAGCTACGCCAATGAACTGCCGTACCGCCTCGAATTGTTTGGCGACGAGATTGAGAGCATCCGCACGTTCAACCCCGAAACGCAGCTTTCGGTGGAGCCGCGCACCTCGGTCAGTATTATCCCCAACGTGCAAACCAAGCTGCTACAGGAGCGCCGCGAGTCGTTTCTGGAGTTTTTACCGCGCACCAGCTGCTTGTGGGTGAAGGACATGCGCCAGACGCTGGACATTGTGACTGAGCTGTTTGACAAGGCGGAAGGCAATTTTCAGAAGGTGCTGGACGAAGCCGGTGGCATGCAGATAGTATCGAAGCCCAGCGACTTATTTGAGAATGGCAAGAGCCTGAAGAAGTGCCTGGACGAATTTGCCATCGTAGAATTTGGCAAGCGCTTTTACTTTAAAAACGCCCAGGAATTTAAGTTTAGCGCCAAGCCGCAGCCTAGCTTCAACAAGGATTTTGAGCGCCTGCTGAAGAACATCCGGGAGAATAAGGTGCGTGATTTTACGACCGTTATCGCGGCCGACTCGGTGCGGCAGGCCGACCGGCTGCGCACGATTTTCGACGAATTGGACCCCAACGTGCAGTTTCAGCACTTGCTCATCGCCCTGCGCGAGGGCTACGTGGACGAGCAGCTGGGGCTAGCCGTGTACACTGACCACCAGCTATTTGAGCGCTACTACCGGGCGCAGGAAACCAAGAAGTTCTCCAAGAAAAAGGCGCTGACCCTGCGCGAGCTCAAGACCTTGCAGCCCGGCGACTACGTGACGCACCAGGACTACGGCATTGCGCGCTTTGCGGGCCTCACGCAGGTGGAGCTGAACGGGCACGTGCAGGAGGCCATCCGCCTGGTGTACCGCGACGATGACGTGCTGACGGTGAGTATTCATGCCCTGCACAAAATTGCCAAGTACAGCGGCGCCGAGGGCTCGCCGCCCACCATGAGCAAGCTGGGCTCGCCGGAGTGGGAGAACAAGAAGAAGTCGGTCAAGAAGAAAGTCAAGGACATTGCGGCCGACCTTATCCGGCTGTATGCCAAGCGCAAGACCGCGCCGGGCTTCGCCTTTTCGAAGGACGGCTTTATGCAGGCCGAGCTGGAATCGAGCTTCATTTATGAGGACACGCCCGACCAGGCCAAGGCCACCGAGGACGTGAAGCAGGACATGCAGCAGCCCCACCCGATGGACCGGCTGGTGTGCGGCGACGTGGGCTTTGGCAAAACGGAAATTGCCATTCGGGCAGCCTTTAAAGCGGCGGCCGATGGCAAGCAGGTAGCGGTGCTGGTGCCCACGACCATCCTGGCGATGCAGCACTACAAGACCTTCCGCGACCGGCTGGCCAACCTGCCGGTGACGGTGGAGTACATCAACCGCTTCAAGTCGCCGAAGCAGGTGAAGGAAACGATGGAGCGCGTGGCGGCGGGCCGCACCGACATTCTCATCGGCACGCACGCACTCACCAATAAGAAGCTACAATTCAAGGACCTGGGCCTGTTGATTATTGACGAGGAGCAGAAATTTGGCGTTAAAACCAAGGACAAGCTCAAGGAAATCAAGGTGAACGTGGACACGCTCACGCTCTCGGCCACGCCGATACCGCGCACCTTGCACTTTTCGCTGATGGGTGCCCGCGACCTGAGCGTGATTGCCACGCCGCCACCCAACCGCCAGCCGGTGACTACCGAGCTGCACGTATTTGAAGAAACGCTGATTCGCGACGCCGTGGCGCGCGAGCTGAAGCGTGGCGGGCAGGTGTTCTTTGTGCACAACCGCGTGAGCGACATCATCGAAGTGGCGGCCATGATAGTGCGCCTCGTGCCCAACGCCAGGGTCACCTTCGCCCACGGCCAAATGGAGGGCGAGGAGCTGGAAAAGCGCATGATGAAGTTTGTGGAAGGCGAGTTCGACGTGCTGGTTTCGACCAACATCATTGAGAGCGGACTGGACATTCCGAACGCGAACACCATCATTATCAACCGGGCGCACCTCACCGGCCTCTCCGACCTGCACCAGATGCGGGGCCGCGTGGGCCGCTCCAACCGCAAGGCCTACTGCTACCTGCTAACGCCGCCGGTGGCCAACCTGCCGGCCGACGCCCGCAAGCGTCTCAATACGCTGGAGGAGTTTTCGGACCTCGGGGCGGGCTTCAACGTGGCCATGCGCGACCTCGACATTCGCGGGGCAGGCAACCTGCTAGGGGGTGAGCAGTCGGGCTTTATCAACGACCTGGGCTACGAAGCCTACCACCAGGTGCTGGACGAAGCCGTGCAGGAACTGAAGGAAACCGAGTTCCGGGACCTGTTTCTGGGGGAGGGCACGGCCGGCACCAGCCAGCAGCGCCTGCAAATGGCGGCCGGCGCGCTGGCCAGCGGCCCCAAAGAAACGCAGATTGAAACGGACCTGCCGGTGCTCATCCCGGACACGTACGTCAACAACGTATCGGAGCGCTTGCAGCTCTACGCCAAGCTCGACCGCGCCCAGAAGCCCGAGGAGCTAGCCAAGCTAATCGCCAGCATGACCGACCGCTTCGGCCCGCTGCCCGAGCAGGTGCAGCAGCTCGTGGACATCGTGAAGCTGCGCTGGCAGGCTAGCCGCCTGGGCTTCGACAAACTGACCTTGAAGCGCGAAACACTGCGCGCCTACCTGCCCGCCGGCGCCGGGCACGAGGCCTACTTTCAGGGCGAGCAGTTTGGGCAGATTCTTAATTTCATTCAGACGCACCCGCGCACGGCCCGCATGAAGGACCAGAAGGATAAGCTGCAAATTACCATCGACGGCATCCGGAACGTGGGCATGGCCCAGCGGCTGCTCGTGGAGCTAGGGGCGGCCGAAATGGTCCTGGCCTAGCGGCTATACATTAGCCAATAAAAAGCTTACGCTATGGACATTAAAAAATGCTTCGACCAGCTGGAAAGCTTACTGGTGGACCTGGCCCGCGAGCAGGACCAGCAAGCCGCGCAGATTGCGCGCATTCTACAAATACTTGACAATCACGGGGAAGCTATCAACAGCTTAGGCGAATTACTCAACAGCCACACGGAAGTACTCAGCAGCCATACAGAAATTCTGCATCGGCAGGAGCGACGGCTCGACGACATCGGCGACCAGATTGGCGACATTATCAATATCCTGAAACTGTCGGAAACCCGCCACACCGAAACCGAGCGGCGGCAGGATGCGATGATGGCCGAGATAAAGACGCAAAGCCAGCGGCAGGATGTGGCCGTGGAGGCCCTGCGCGCCATGCTGAAACGCCAAGACAATAGCGACTCGCGCCTCGATGGCCTAGTACAAACGCAGCTACAGATGCTACAGCTGATGCGCGCCGACGCCAACAAGCTCGACGACCAGGAGCCCCGCATCAAGCGCCTGGAAGATGAGGTATTCCGGGAGGCAAGCTAGCCGCCACCTGCGCATTCTACGCAGAAAAGGCCCGCCGCTACTGCTAAAGCAGCTAGCGGCGGGCCTTTTCTGTGAAGCAAGGGCTAGCTATTTCGACTTGGGCGCCACGTAAATGCTGGCCTTGCCCTGGCTAGGGTCGCCGGCCAGGCTGACGCCCTCGGTGGAGATTTGAAAATTGCCGCCCCCATCGGCGGTGTAGAACAGGAACTCGCCCTGGCCCTTGGTATCGGTGCTGAACTCGGGGTCCCAGTACAGGGTGAGGCGGCGTGCGTCGGAGGCCGGGGCGTTGAGCACGGGCGCACCGTAGCGGGGCTGGTAAAATTCCTTGGCCTGGTAAAAGCCCGGTAGCTTCACTACCAGCAGGCCAGGGCTAGCGGCCACCTCGGTACCCCGGTAGTTTTTGTCACCACGCTTGGTGTAGATGGCAATGACGCCGCCATTGGCCCCGTTGCCAAAAATGGCGGCTTCCGGGCCCTTAAATACCTCCACGCTCTCAACTTGGTTGGACTGCACGGTGTTCACCGCGTCGGCATCGACCCGCATGCCATCGAGGATGAAGAGCGGCGTGCCGGCCCCGCGAATTTGAATGCTCATGTTGGGCGGGCTACCCGTAATTTGCAAACCCGCCACGCGGCCCTGCAACACCTGAAAAATGCTCAGGCCCGACTGCGCCGAAGTGTTGTTGGCAAAATCGACCACCGTGCTGCCCACCGCGCCGTAGAGGCGGCGCGCGTCGTCGCGGGGCACCAGCTCCTTGCGGGCGGTCACGGCCACGTTGGCGAGCTGCACGTTGCGGATATCACCCTCGGGGCGGTTCTGACGCTCCTGCACCTGCTGCTGGCGGCTGCGGCGCAGGTAGTCGGCCACGGCGGGGGCGGCGGCCAGGGAGGGCAGCGGCGGCAAGGGCGCCCCGAAGGTGGGCGGCCCCAGGTCGGGCCGGATGATGACGTTGCTGCCGCCCGTCTGGCGGCGGGCCTGCAATGTTACCACCGCCGTGTCGCGCCCCGGAAAGCCGGTAAAGCGGAAGCGCCCCTCGGCATCGGTGGTGGCGGTGAGCACGCTGCGCCCGGGCTTGCTCTGGATGAAGGTGAGCTGGCTGTTGGCAATACCGGTCTGGCCCATACCCGTGACGCGGCCCGCCAGCGTGATGCCCTGCTCGGCGGCGTAGGGCAGCGGCGGCCGGCCGGGGCCCAGCACCTGCTTCCACACGTAGCGGCGCCAGCCCTGGGTAAGCAGCAGGTTATCAAGCGCCTGGGTGGTGGCCGGGGTATTATTCTGAAAGTAATACCCCGGATTTTCAACGTAGCCGGCCAGGTCCGAAGTCAGCAGCAGGTTGGTTGTCACGTTGCCGGCCTCGGGGTCGAGGCTAGCCGCACCGGCCTCGGCTACGGCCACCGAGAGGCGGGTGGCCACGGGCTGGCCGGCGGCATCCTGCACCTGCACCTTCACGTGCACGGGGTCGTGGGGGGCATAGGCGGCGCGGTCGGGCGTGAGCACCACGCGCAGGGCGGGCGCCCCGTTCAGCACAAAGGCCAGCCGCTCGGCCTGCACATTGCTTTGGGCATCGAAAAGCGTAAGGTGCAAAATACCATTGGGGTAGCGGGCTTTCGACACCTGCCAGGTCACGGGCTTGCCATCATCGGTGATGGGGCGCGGAATGAGACCCACCAGAAAGCCCCGCACCTCGGTCAGCAGCATTACGGGGCCGGGCACGGGCGCGCCGGGCACGCCTTTGTAGCGGGCTTCCACGGTGTAGCTGTCGCCGGCATCAGCCACGTGCAGGCTGTAGCCGGTGGGCTGCACGGCGGGCAGCGGGTAATCGGCGCTGGTGCCGTCGGGCAGCTTCACGCGGGCGTGGTAGCGCTGGCCGGCGGCGGGCGTAAAGCTGACCCG
>Ga0308157_10002601_pt1 | contig 28816 bp, 22 predicted proteins | sample PhyBR1_FD_201035 | JGI IMG/M metagenome (GOLD analysis project Ga0308157, IMG submission 201035) | Phyllosphere microbial communities from UC Gill Tract Community Farm, Albany, California, United States - DLSLB.R1 | ecosystem: Host-associated > Plants > Phyllosphere > Unclassified | place: USA...
CCAGCGCGGTGCTGACCGCGACATAGCCCAACAAGCCGACAACTTTGATCTGCAGCGCGGTGCTCATGCCGCCCTCCCGTGTGTGATGTGTGATTCCATCTTACTTGCATTTTCAACAAAATGCTCAAAATTTACACAGCGGAAACAAATTAGTTGTCACGCTGTTGCGTCGCAACAAAAACGTGGCCGCTAGGCAAGGAATGGCCCGGGCGGCTATACTCGTTCGATGTCCTCTCCACTCCTGTTCGCCATTGCCTGCCTGATCTGGGGCTCCACTTTCTTCGCCATCACGCTGCAATTGGGCGAGGTCGCGCCCGCCGTCTCCGTCGTGTACCGCTTCGCGCTGTCGGCGGCGGTGCTGTTCGCCTGGTGCCTGGTGCGCGGCGACAAGCTGCTGATGCCATGGCGCACCCAGCGCTGGATGTTCCTGCAAGGCTGCGCCACCTTCGGCCTGAGCTACATCTGCACCTACTCGTCCGAGCAATACCTGGTCTCCGGCCTGGTCGCCGTGCTGTTCGCATTGATGGTGTTCTGGAACCCCATCCTCAACCACCTGGCCTTCGGCACGCCGCTGCGCTGGCGCACCTGGGCCGCCGGCGCGCTTGCCATCTGCGGCGTGTCGCTGCTGTTCTTCCAGTCGATCCGTGGCGCCTGGAGTGAGATCCTGTCCGGCGGCAATGGCCACTTCCTGCTCGGCCTGGGCCTGGCGCTGACCGCCACCATCGCCAGCTCGGTCGGCAACGTGGTCGTGATCAAGGTGCGCGAGCAATCGTCCAACGTGCTGCTGACCATGGCCTGGTCGATGCTGTGGGGCAGCCTGCTGGTGGCGCTGTGGGTGGTCGTCAGCGGCCAGTCGTTCAGCATGCCGTCCGGCCTGCCCTACTGGGGCGGACTGCTGTACCTGTCGCTGTTCGGCTCGGTGATCGCCTTCGCCGCCTACTTCACGCTGATCCACCGCATCGGCTCGCACAAGGCCGTGTACATCGGCGTGGTCACGCCCGTGATCTCCGTGCTGCTGTCGATCCAGCTGGAACATTTCCGTCCCGGCGCGCTGGAATGGGCCGGCATGATATTGTGCCTGTCCAGCGTCGCCTGGGCGCTGCAACCCGATACCCCCGTCCTCAAAGAAAGCACTGTGGAAGCCTGATGACTACCTCCGACCTGACCATACGCCCGGCCCAGCCGGCAGACGTCGCCGCGATTTTCGGCATGATTTACGAACTGGCCGTGTTTGAAAAACTGGAACACATGGTCGTCGCCAACGAGGCCATGCTGCACGACAGCCTGTTCTGCGACAAGCCGGTGTGCGAAGCGCTGGTCGGCGAGGCCGACGGCGAAGTCGTCACCTTCGCGCTGTTCTTCCACAACTTCTCCACCTTCCTGTGCAAGAAGGGCTTGTACCTGGAGGACTTGTACGTCAAGCAGAGCCGTCGCGGCAAGGGCTACGGCAAGCAGATGCTGGTGGCGCTGGCGCAGCTGGCGGTGGAGCGCGACTGCGGCCGCTTCGAATGGTCGGTGCTCGACTGGAACAGCAACGCCATCAAGCTGTACGAAAGCATGGGCGCCTCGCTGCTGCCGGAATGGCGCATCTGCCGCGTCACCGGCGACGCGCTGACGCACATGTCTCAAGGCGCTTGATATCGCACAAGGCCTGGCGGCATCAAGCTTGCAGAATGAATGTCGACCTTCATTCGCAGGAGACCGCCATGCCGAAATTGCCGCCCTTATTCAACACCGTCTACAAAGCCTGGCTGCGCGCCCGGCTGGAGCGCTACACGCGCGCGCTGGAGGCTATCGCCGCCCAGCGCGAGAACGATTTCCACGCCGAGCGCCTGCTGCACAAGGAGATGGTGCTGCTGCGCTCCAAGCTACACTCGCTGTGACGGCGCGCGGCTGGCCAGCCGCTCCAGCAGCTCGAACGCGGCCAGCGTCAGCAAGGCCAGCAGCGCCGCCGGGATCGCGCCGGCCAGCAGCATGTCGTTATCGTTCAGCGCCAGGCCGATGGTGATGCGCTCACCGTAGCCGCCGGCGCCGATGAAGGCGGCGATGGTCGCCGTTCCCACGCTCATCACGGCCGCCGTTTTCACGCCGGCCAAAATCACCGGCAAGGCCAGCGGCAATTCGATATGCACCAGCCGCTGCATCGGCCGCAGGCCCAGCGCCTGCGCCGCCAGCCGCAGACCGGCCGGCACTTGCAGCAAGCCGGTGCAAGTGTTGCGCACGATGGGCAGCAGCGCGTAAACCACCAGCGCCGCCAGCGCCGGCACCGTGCCTATCATGCCCAGCAAGGGAATCAGCAGCGCCAGCAAGGCCAGCGAGGGCACCGTCTGCAGCACGCCCGTCAAGCCCAGCACCACCTGCCGCAGGCGCGGAAACGCCGCCGCCAGCACGCCCAGCGGAATGCCGACCACGCACGCCAGCAGCACCGCCGCCAGCACCAGCGTCAGATGCTGGCGCGTCAGCGGCCACAGGTTCTTGTCGAAGATCTTGGCCAGCAGGCCATCGCGCACCAGCGGCGCCTGCACGGCTTTGCCGGCGCCGGCGGCCTGCGGCTGATGCGCGGTGAGCCAGCCGCGCGCCACGTTGGCGAAACTCTGGCCATCGATTTCGGCGGCGGCGTTCATCGCGATCATGTCGGTGGCGCTGATGCGGCCCTCCAGTTGCGCGATCGCCTTCCACGCGGCCGGGAAGCGCGCCGGCGTGTCGAGCCGGTACAGCAGCATCGCGTCGTAGCGCGGGAAGTAGCCGCGGTCATCGTCCAGCACGCGCAGGCCGTACTGGCGGATCTTGGCGTCGGTGGAGTAGATGTCGATCACGTCGACCTGGCGCTGCATCAGCGCCTCGTAGGCGATGCCGTGGTCCAGGCCCTCCGGCCGCTGCGGCAGGCCATAGCGCTTGGACAGTCCCGGCCAGCCGTCCGCCCGGCCGATGAATTCGTGCGACAGGCCGAAACGCAGCGCCGGCTGCGCCGCCAGTTCGCTGAGTTTCGTCACGCCGTCTGCGCCGCCGCGCACCGCCAGCGCGTAAGTGTTGTTGAAGCCCAGCGGCACCGCCACGCCCAGGCCCATGGCCGCCAGCTCGCGGCGGATCTGCTCCAGCGGCGCGGGCTGCGCGTGCTTGAGGATTTCCAGGTCGATGGTGCCGAGGTACTCGGGATAGACGTCGATGCGGCCGGCCTGCAGGGCCGCCAGGACGATGGCGGTATTGCCCAGGCCTTGCAGGTGCTCGACCTTGGCGTTGGGCGACGCCTGCGCGGCGGTCTGCGTCAGCACCTCACCCAGGATGTAGGACTCGGTGAAGCGCTTAGAGCCCACGTGCAGCGTGTCGCCCGGCGCGGCGGCACATGCCGCGCCGCCGAACAACAGGGCCAGCCAAACAAGCAATCGTCCTCGCACACGCTCTCCGAAATGATGGTCAATCCGGAGAGCTTACCATCAAGCGCCCGCGCGCAACATGGACGCCTTCAGGGCCTGGCTCAGCGTCTCGTACGATTCCGACAGGTGGGCCTTGGCCTCGCGGCTCATCGGCTTGCCCATCGCGCCACGGATATCGCGTTGCAGCGCCAGCGCGTTCTCGCGCTGCAGGCTGCGGGCGTCGGCTGGCGTGAGCGGCGATGCGCGCAGCAGTATCGTCGTCACGCGCTTCAGATGCTCGCGTTGCAGGTTGCGGCGCATGCCGTTGATGTCCTTGCCGGTTTTCAGCTCGCTCCACACCGCATCCTGCACGGTGGTGTACAACTCGTCGAGGCTGAGCGCCTGCTTGCGGTCATCCAGCTTTTCCTGCGAATCGAGCAGGCGTACCGCCACCGCGTCGGACATCAGCTGGTCCAACGCGCCGGCCTGCAAGGACAGCACGCGGCCGCTGACCGACACGTCGGCCCGCCCGCGCCACTCGAAATGGTCGGGTCCGAGGCGGCTGATCATCGCCGGCGAGAACTGGAAGCTGTCCGACTTGAACAAGCTGGTGGTCAGCATCTGCAAGGCGGCCCGCTGGCGCGGCAGCGGCACCGGCGTGAAGGTGGCGCGGCCCGTGCCGGCGTGATCGCGCAGGTAGGTCACGCCGCCCACGTACTTCACCACCACCGGCATGGTGCGCGCGAACTGCTGGAAGCCGTAGTCGAAACTGCGGCGCAGCGTTTCATAGCTCTCGCCGGGCTTCAGCGTGCGGCTTTGCAAACGGTCCCACAGCTCGCGCGAGATCGTCAGGCGGCGCTGGAAGTAGGCCAGCGGATCGCTGCCCAGGTCGAACACGTTCACGTCCGGATCGGAATTGAAACCACCCGCATCCTGGTCGGTGCCGAAGGCCAGCAGCGGTTCGTTGGAGCGCGCGGCGATCTTCGCCAGCTCCTCCTTCTCCCGCGCCGGCTCGATAGGCTTGTAGGCGTACTCGATGGCCCAGTAATCGTAAGGGCCCAGCGTCGACGCCACGTACTCGCCCTGCTTTTCGCCCTTCAGCGACAGGTTGAACGGCGTGTAGTCCATCACCGATCCACTCAAGCCGTTCTTCTTCGTGAACTCGGGGTCCTGCAACTGCTTCAAACTATAGATGGTCGACGAGCGGAAGTTGTGGCGCAGGCCCAGCGTGTGGCCGATCTCGTGCATCACCACCGAGCGCACATAGGCTTGCGCCACCGCGTCCGCCTCGGGGCTGCCCATTTCCAGTTCGCCGCGCGCCTCCAGCAGGCCCATGGCGAAGCCCATCTCGGACGCCGACTCCTGCATGTAGTCGCAGCGCGCCTCCTGCCCCGGCATCGCCAACGGCTCCTGCGTGGACAAGGCGTCCTCGCCGATCAGGCGGCGCGCGCCGCGTGCGAAGATGTCGGACATGCCGATGTCGGCATCGAGGATCTCGCCGCTGCGCGGATCGACCTGGGTCGGCCCGATGGCGAAGCCCACGTCCTTGCCGACGAACCAGCGCACCGACGCATGCCGCGCATCCATGGTATCGAAGCGGTCCTTCTCGGTCTGCTGCTTGACCACGATGGCGTTCTTGAAGCCGATGCGTTCGAACGCATCGTTCCACGCCAGGATGCCCTGTTTGACCGACTCGCGGTACTTCTCCGGGATGTTCGCGTCCAGCCAGTAGACGATGGGCTGCTTGGGTTCCGACAGCGCCTGCGTCGGGTCCTGCTTCTCCAGGCGCCAGCGCTGGATGACATGGCGCGACGTGGTCGGCGTCACGTCGTCCGAGTAATCGTAGGTCGTGCTGACGAAATGGCCGACCCGGTCGTCCGCGATGCGGCCATGCATGGGCTGCGCCGGCAGCGGCATGAAGCTGTAGTAGAAGCCCAGGAACATGCTGCGCGGGTCCGGCAGCGTGGTCGGCGGCATGGGGATAGGCACCGGCGTGGTGGGCATCACCGCCGGCGGCGCCGCGATGCGCGGCACGAAGAAGTGCGCGTTGACCTGGAAGCCGGTCATGGTCTCGTCGGAGCGGATGGTCAGGAAGCTGCTGTTGCGCGCGTCCATCACATACGGCATGCGGAAGGCCGCCTCCAGCCGCGTCGTAAAACTTGGGATATCGCCGAACAGCAGGATGTTCGCCTCCACCAGGATCGCGTGGTTCTGCGGATTCGGGCCACTGGCCACCGGCGCGATCGCCACCAGACTGTCGGAGAACGCCTGCGACACCGCCAGCGCCTGCGGCGTGCCGGCCTTGGCGCCGTACTCGGTGTTCTTGGCGATCATCTGCACCAGGTTGCCGATGCGGTGGAACACCACCACCTGGCTAATGCCCATCTGGCTGCCGTAGATACCGCGCTCGCCTATCCCGTTCGGCATGTTCACGGTCATGAAGATGGGACGGTCGAACTGGTCCGGCCGCAGCTCGATCCAGACCTTCTCCTCTTTCTGGTACAGGTTCAGGAAGCCTTGCAGGTGCGCCGCGCCGCGCACCAGGTCCGCGAAGGGCCTGGGCGCTGCGGCCGCCGCCGCGACAGGCGTCGGCGCGGTGGCCGGCTGCAAAGGCGTGGTGGCGACCACCGGGACTTCCGGCGCATGGGGAACGGGCGTGGGCGGCACCGGCTCCTGGGCCAGCGCCTGCGCGCCGAGCGTCAGCAGGACGGCGGCACGGAGAGCATTCATGACAAACATGGATATCCTGTTACGTTGGAAGAGGCATCCCGGTACTGTAACCGAAACAACAACTAACGAAACAGAATTTCCCGAGGCCTCCCTCTAAACCTGCGGTGAACGCAACACGCCGCCATTGACCACGCCCCGGCAGGGATTGAGGCCGATGGCGTACGACAGGTCGGCCGGCCGGGCGATGCGCCACAGCGCGAAATCGGCGCGCTTGCCCACTTCCAGGCTGCCGATCTGCTGTTCGCGGCCAAGCGCGCGCGCCGCGTGCAGCGTGCAGCCGGCCAGCGCCTCCAGCGGCGTCAGTCGCCACAAGGTGCAGACCATGTTCATCGCCAGCAGCAGGGACGTCATCGGCGAGGTGCCGGGATTGCAGTCGGTGGCCACCGCCATCGGCACGCCGGCCGCGCGCAACGCGGCCACCGGCGGCGGCGTGGTGTCGCGCAGGAAGTAGTAGGCGCCGGGCAGCAGCACCGCCACCGTGCCGGCGGCGGCCATCGCGGCGATGCCGGCGTCGGTCAGGTGTTCGAGATGGTCGGCGGACAGGCCGTGGTAGCGCGCCACCAGCTCGGCGCCGCGCTGGTCGGACAGCTGCTCCGCATGCAGCTTGACCGGCAGCCCCTGCGCGCGCGCCGCCTGGAACACGCGTTCCGTCTGCTCGTGCGAGAAGCCGATCCGTTCGCAGAAGGCGTCCACCGCGTCGACCAGTCCTTCGGCGGCCAGCGGCGCGATCATCGCGCATACTTCGGTGATGTAATCGTCGGCGCGGCCCGCGAACTCCGGCGGCAAAGCGTGGGCGCCGAGGAAGGTGGCGGCCACGCTGACCGGCAGCTCACGGCCGATACGGCGCGCCACGCGCAGCATGTTCGCTTCCGATTCCAGCGTCAGGCCGTAGCCGGATTTGATCTCCAGCGTGGTCACGCCTTCGGCCAGCAGGCTGCACACGCGCGGCAGGCTTTGGCGCAGCAGCTCGTCCTCCGACGCGGCGCGGGTGGCGCGCACGGTGGACATGATGCCGCCGCCGGCGCGCGCGATGTCCTCGTAGGTGGCGCCATTCAGTCGTGCTTCGAATTCATCGCTGCGGTTGCCCGCGTGGACGATGTGGGTGTGGCAGTCGATCAGGCCCGGCGTCAGCCAGCAGCCGCCGCCATCGTGCACGGTGACGGCCAGCGCGCCTTGCGGCAATTCGGCCCGGGGCCCCAGCCACGCGATCTTGCCATCCTTGACGGCGATGGCGGCGTCGCGGATTTCACCATAACCATCGGCTATCGTAGCCATGGTGGCCAGGTGCACGTTCGTAAACAACACATCCCACATGCTTGCTGCTTTCTTTAATTGTTGATGATGTCGACCACGAACACCGTCGCCTGCTGGGCTTCCATCGACCACAGCTCCTCCGCCTCCATCACCAGCAGGTCGTAGCGCACCATGGCGATGCGCTCGCGCGAGCTGCTCACGGTCAGGCTCTCGCCGTCGGCCAGGAACAGCAGCGTGGTGGCGCTGCGGCGCTCAAGCGGCTCGACGCCGCGCACCACGCGCGGCTCCAGCCGGTGGCGGCAGCGGCCGCGCCGCGTCATCACATTGAAATCGGTGGTCAGGCTGCCGGTGACGGTGGCATGCACCGCCGCCTCGCCGTCGAATTCGATCAAAGGCTCGCTGGGGCTGAGCACATAGCGCTCGTCGCCGAAATCCAGCAGCACGCCGTCGCCATCGACCAGCGCCAGCGACCGGTCGATCCCGGGGAAGCAGGAGAAAGGGCCGCTTTGCGAGATGGTCGCCAGGCTGACGCGCCAGTCGAATTCGTCGAAGCCGGCGCTGGCGGGAAAGACGGCGATTTCCGTCGTGCTGCCGCCGCCGTTTTTCCACGGCGCTGGCCGCAGGCTTGCATACTGGATTAGCTGGGTCATCGGAACTCCCTCAGTTCGGCCAAGGTCTGCTTGAAGCGCGCAGCGATCGCCTGCTGCGCAACGTGCTGCTGATTGCGAACTACCCACTGGCCGCCGACCATCACGTCCTTGACCAGGTTGTCATTGCCGCAGAAGACGAAGCTGCCGAGTACCTCGTCCAGCGCCAATCCGTACAGGTTCGGGTGCTGGTCATCCAGCACGATCATATCGGCGCGGCGGCCCGGCGCCAACGCGCCCACCGGCCTGCCGCTGGCCTGCGCACCGCCCCGCAAGGCGCCCTGCCAGAGAAAGTCGCCGACGTTGCGCTCCCCAGCCGACACCGCGATGTTGCGGCGCTGGTGCTGCAGGCGCTGGCCGTATTCCAGCCAGCGCAGCTCTTCCACCGCGCTCTGCGAAATATGGCTGTCGCTGCCGATGCCGAACCGGCCGCCCTCCGCCAGGAACGCCTCCAGCGGGAACAGGCCGTCGCCCAGGTTGGCCTCCGTTGTCGGGCACAGGCCCGCCACCGCGCCGCTCCGCGCCATCCGCTCCACCTCGTCGCGCACCAGATGCGTGGCGTGGACCAGGCACCAGCGTTCATTCACGTCCACCTGGTCCAGCAGCCACTGCACCGGGCGGCTGCCGCTCCAGTCCAGCGATTGCTGCACTTCCTGCGTCTGCTCCGCGATGTGGATGTGCACCGGACGCTCGCCCGGCAGCGTCGCCAGCACCTCGTTCATCTGCGCCACCGACGCCGCGCGCAGCGAATGCGGCGCCACGCCCACCTCGGTCCGCGCATCGCGCAGCGGCTCCAGCGCCTCGACGATGCGCAGCACATCTTGGGCATCGGTCTTGAAGCGCTGTTGCTCCGGCTTCAAGGCGCTTTCGCCAAAGCCGGAATAACTATACAACACTGGCAGCATGGTGATGCCGATTCCCGCCAAACGTGCGGCCGCGATGACGCGCTCCGCCGTTTCGGCCGGCCGCGGATACATGGCGCCGTCCGGCGCGCGCTGCACGTAATGGAACTCGCACATCGACGTGTAGCCATGGCGCAGGCATTCGGAAAACAGTTGCGCCGCGATGGCCTCGATGTGCTCGGGCGTGATGTTGCGCGCGAAGCGGTACATCAGGTCGCGCCAGGTCCAGAAGCTGTCCTTGGTTTCTCCGGCCTTTTCGGTGCGGCCGCCCAGCGCCCGCTGGAAGCTGTGCGAGTGCAGGTTGATCATGCCGGGCAGCGCGTACTCCACCACCGGCGCGATCAGCTGCGCGCCGGCCGGCACGGCCACGCCGGTGTCGACGCGGACGATGGTGCCGTTCGCATCCCACTCGACCAGCACATCCTTGCCCCAGCCCTCCGGCAGCAGCGCGTTGCGCGCGTACAGCCGGTTCACGCGCGGCTCCAATCGGCGGCGGCCTGCGTCATCTGCCGCAGCAGGCCTTGCACCTGCTGCGCACGGTCCTCGCGGTAGCCGTACGGCGCTTCCTCATCCATATACGTGGACTGACACATCTCCAGCTGGATCGCGTGCACGTTGTTGGCCGGCTGGCCGTAATGGCGGGTGATATGCCCGCCCTTGAAGCGGCCGTTGACGACCACGCTGTAGCGCTCCTGCGCCAGCGCGCGCGCCACGATGGCGTCGCTCATGCCCGGCGCGCAGCTCTTGCCGTCGGCCGTGCCGAAGTTCAGGTCCGGCAGCTTGCCCTCGAAGAAGCGCGGCACCACCGAGGCGATCGAATGCGCATCCCACAGCACCACGCGGCCGTGCAGCGCCAGCAGGCGATCCAGCTCGGCGCGCAGTTGATCGTGATACGGCTTCCAATAAGCGGCCAGGCGGCGCTGCACCTCGGCCTCGGTGGGCGTATGCCCTTCGCGGTACAGCGGCTCGCGGTGGAAGGTGTCGACCGGGCACAGGCCGGTCGTGTCCTGGCCCGGATACAGGTTGGTGTTTTCCGGCGGCCGGTTCAAGTCGATGACGTAGCGCGACCAGCGCGCCGACAGCGTCGACGCTCCCATCTCGCCAAGGAACTCGTACAACCGCACCAGGTGCCAGTCGGTATCCTGCTTGTCGACGGCGGCCGGCGTCATCGCCGCCGCCACGTCGTCCGGGATATCGGTGCCCACGTGCGGCATGGACACCAGCAAGGGAATACTGCCTGCTTTGAACTGATAGTCCATGACGCCTCCTCTTATGGATGCAGGGCCGTGAACAAACCCTTGCACGACGCGCTCAACTCGCCGCGCATGACCATGCCCTTGGCCGCCTCGATGTCCGGCGCGAAGAAACGGTCGGCGTCGAAGAACGGCACCTTCTGGCGCAGCTGCGCATGCACGTGTTCCAGGTGCGGCGAAGTTTTCAGCGGACGGTGGAAGTCGATGCCCTGCGCCGCCGCCAGCAGTTCGATGCCGATGATCACAGCGGTATTGTGCGCCATGTCGTCCAGGCGGCGCGCCGCGTAGGTCGCCATGCTGACATGGTCTTCCTGGTTGGCCGAGGTCGGGATCGAATCGACGCTGCCGGGATGGGCCAGCGACTTGTTCTCCGACGCCAGCGCGGCGGCGGTGACGTGGGCGATCATGAAGCCGGAGTTCACGCCCGGCTCGCGCACCAGGAACGGCGGCAGGCCGGACAAGGTGGCGTCGATCAGCAGCGCGATGCGGCGCTCGGAGATCGCGCCGATTTCGGCGATGGCCAGCGCCAGCGTGTCGGCCGCGAAGGCCACCGGCTCGGCGTGGAAGTTACCGCCCGAGACCACCACCGACAGCTCGCCGTCCTTGAACAGCAGCGGATTGTCGGTGACGGCGTTGGCTTCGATCAGCAGCGTGCGGGCGGCGTTGCCGATGATGTCCCAGCAGGCGCCCATCACCTGCGGCTGGCAGCGCAGGCAGTACGGGTCTTGCACGCGCTCGTCGCCGACCAGGTGCGAGGCGCGGATCGCGCTGTTGCTCACCAGTTGGCGGTAGATCGACGCGGCGGCGATCTGGCCCGGCTGGCCGCGCACCTCGTGCACGCGGGCGTCGAACGGCGAATCGGAACCCTTGGCCGCGTCCAGCGACAGCGCGCCCGACACCATGCCCGCTTCCAGCAGGCGCTCGGCCATGAACAGGCCATGCAGCGCCAGCGCGGTCGAGACCTGGGTGCCGTTGATCAGCGCCAGTCCTTCCTTCGCGGCCAGCACCACCGGTGCGATGTTGGCGGCCTTGAGCGCGTCGGCGGCCTGCATCAGCTCACCGTTGACGCGCACTTCACCCACGCCCAGCATCGCCAGCGTCATGTGCGACAGCGGCGCCAGGTCGCCCGAGGCGCCGACCGAACCCTTGGCCGGAATGGCGGGCATGATGCCGGCGTTGTACAGCGCGATCAGCGTGTCGATGATCAGCGGACGCACGCCCGAGTAGCCGCGCGCCAGGCTGCCGATCTTCATCAGCAGGATCAGGCGGCAGACCGCGTCCGACAGCAGCTCGCCGGTGCCGACCGAGTGCGACAGGATCAGGTTGCGCTGCAGTTGTTCCAGCTTGTCGTCCGGGATGCGGGTCTTGGCCAGCAGGCCGAAGCCGGTGTTGATGCCGTAGGCCGCGTCACCCTTGGCGACGATGGCGCGCACGGCGGCGGCGGATGCTTCGATGACGGGATAGGCTTCGGCGGCCAGCGACAGCGGGCCGGCCGCGGTCCATACGGCGCGCAGTTCGGTCAGGGTCATCGCGCCGGGTTTCAGGGTCAGTGCATTTGGTTTCATAGATACTCTCGGATTATTTGATCATAGGGAGATTGAGGCCGTTGCGCTTGGCGCAGGCGACCGCCGTCTCGTATCCCGCATCGGCGTGACGCATCACGCCCGAACCGCTGTCGTTGACCAGCACGCGCGCCAGGCGCTTGGCGGCGGCGTCGGTGCCGTCGGCCACGATCACCACGCCGGAGTGCTGCGAGTAGCCCATGCCCACGCCGCCGCCGTGGTGCAGCGACACCCAGGTCGCGCCGCCGGCGGTGTTGAGCAGTGCGTTCAGCAGCGGCCAGTCGGAGACGGCGTCGGTGCCGTCCTTCATGCTTTCGGTCTCGCGGTTAGGGCTGGCGACGGAGCCGGTGTCGAGGTGGTCGCGGCCGATGACGACCGGCGCTTTCAGCTCGCCGTTGCGCACCATCTCGTTGAAGGCCAGGCCGGCGATGTGCCGCTCGCCCAGTCCCAGCCAGCAGATGCGCGCCGGCAGGCCCTGGAAGGCGATGCGCTCGCGCGCCATGTCCAGCCAGCGGTGCACGTTGGCGTGGTGCGGGAACAGCTCCTTGATCTTGGCGTCGGTCTTGTAGATGTCCTCCGGGTCGCCGGACAGCGCCACCCAGCGGAACGGGCCGCGGCCTTCGCAGAACTGCGGACGGATATACGCCGGCACGAAGCCGGGGAAATCGAAGGCGTTCTTGACGCCGTGGTCGAACGCCACCTGGCGGATGTTGTTGCCGTAATCGACCACCTTCGCGCCCAGCGCCTGGAAGTCCAGCATCGCCTGCACATGCACCGCGCAGGAGGCGGTGGCGGCGGCCTTCAGTTCCTCGTGGCGCGCGGCGTCGTGCTGCGCGGTCTTCCACTGGTCCACGCTCCAGCCCTGCGGCAGGTAGCCGTTGATCAGGTCATGCGCCGAGGTCTGGTCGGTGACCACGTCCGGCACGATGCCGCCGGCTTTCGCGCGGCGCACCAGCTCCGGCAGCACGTCGGCCGCGTTGCCCAGCAGGCCGATGGAGATGGCGTCGCCATTAGCCTTGTGCAGCTTGATCATCTCCAGCGCCTCGTCGATGCTGGCGGCCTGCTTGTCGAGGTAGCGGGTGCGCAGGCGGAAGTCGATGCTGCTCTGCTGGCACTCGATGGTCAGCGACACCGCGCCGGCCATGGTCGCGGCCAGCGGCTGCGCGCCGCCCATGCCGCCCAGGCCTGCGGTCAGCACCCATCGGCCTTTGAGGTCGCCGCCGAAATGCTGGCGGCCCGCCTCGGCGAAGGTCTCGAAGGTGCCCTGCACGATGCCCTGGGTGCCGATGTAGATCCACGAGCCGGCCGTCATCTGGCCGTACATGAACAGGCCTTTGCGGTCCAGTTCATTGAAGTGTTCCCAGTTGGCCCACTTCGGCACCAGGTTCGAGTTCGCGATCAGCACGCGCGGCGCGTCCGCGTGGGTCTCGAACACGCCGACCGGTTTGCCGGACTGGATCAACAGGGTTTGATTGTCTTCCAGCTCGCGCAGCGAGGCCAGGATCTGGTCGTAGCACTCCCAGTTGCGGGCCGCGCGGCCGATGCCGCCGTAGACCACCAGGTGCTTGGGATTCTCGGCCACTTCCTTGTCCAGATTATTCTGGATCATGCGGTAGGCCGCCTCGGCGCCCCAGTTTTTACAGGTGCGCTCTGGTCCGCGTGGTGCGCGGATTTCGCGGCTGGCGTCGAAACGTGGATCGCTGTCTAAATGGGTCGTCATGGTGGCTCCTGCTCCTGAGTGAGTGGGACCGGCCACGCGCGCAACAACGCACGCACAGCCAGCGCATCCTCAAAGGATAAGTTGTATATACAACCAAGTCAACCGATTTTTTTAGCGGGTCACACCCTAAGTTACCCCCTAAGTTACCCCCTAAGTTACCCCCTAAGTTACCCCGGAAGTCGCCCCGGAAGTTCCCCCGGAAGTCGGACGCCCCACAGCCGCTGATCAATCCGGCCGCTTCTCCCTCTTGTACACCCGCTTGCCGCCCATCCAGGTCTGCAGCACTTGCGTCTTGCCGATCTGCTCGGCCGGCACCTTGAACAGGTCGCGGTCGATCATGATGAAGTCGGCCCACTTGCCCGGCTCCAGCGTGCCGATCACGTTTTCCTGGTGCGCCGCGTAGGCCGCGTCCAGCGTGAAGCAGCGGAACGCTTCGGTCAGCGTCATCGCCTGGTTCTTGTACCAGCCGCCCGCCGGCACGCCGGCATTGTTCTGCCGCGTCACCGCCGCATGCAGGCCCTCGAACGGATTCGGCGACTCCACCGGGAAGTCCGATCCGCACGCGATCCGCGAACCCTGGTCGAGGAAAGTGCGCCACGCGTACGCGCCCTTGATACGCTCATGCCCCACGCGCTGCTCGGCCATGTTCTGGTCCGAGGTCGCGTGCGTCGGCTGCATCGAGGGGATGATGCCCAGCGCCTTGAAGCGCGGGATGTCCTCCAGCGCCACCACCTGCGCATGCTCGATGCGGTGGCGCAGTTCGACGTTGTTATATTTCGGGATCAGCTGCGCGTAGGCGTCGAGGATCTGGCGGTTGCCGGCGTCGCCGATGGCGTGGATATTGACCTGATAGCCCGCCTTCATGGCCTTGTTCATCTTGGCCAGCATCTCCGAATTCGGATAGAACAGCAGGCCGCTGGTCGACGGCATGTCGCTGTACGGCGCCAGCAAAGCCGCGCCACGGCTGCCTAGCGCGCCGTCCGCGTACAGCTTGACCGCCGCCAGCGCGTACACGTCGTTGCCGTAGGATTTGAGCGGCCCCTCCTTGGACAGCTCGTCGAAATCGGCCGTGGTGTCGCCGATCATCGCGTACACGCGGGTGGTGAGCTTGCCGTGGTCCGCATAGTCGCGATACAGGTCGTCCTGCACCACGTGGATGCCGGCGTCGTGCACGCTGGTCAGGCCCACCTTGGCCAGCGCCAGCAGCGCGTTGTCCAGCCGGGCACGCGCCTCCACCGGCGTCGGCAGCGGCACCACCTTGTCGACCAGCTCCATGGCGGCGTCCACCAGCACGCCGCTCGGCTTGCCGGAGGCGTCTCGCTCGATGCGGCCGCCTTTCGGGTCCGGCGTATCTTTCGTGATGCCGGCCATTTCCAGCGCCTTGGTGTTGACCCAGATGGCGTGGCCGTCGACCCGGTGCAGCAGCACCGGACGGTCGCCCACCGCCGCATCCAGCTCGGCGGCGGTGGGGAAGCGGCCCAGCTTCCACACCTCCTGGTTCCAGCCGAAGCCCACCAGCCACGCGTGCTTGGGATGCGCGCGGCCGAACTCCGCCACCGCCCGCACCGCGCCGCCCAGCGAGGTGGCGCTGAACAGCTCCACGCCGGAGGCGATCTCGCCCAGCTCGAACACGTGGCCGTGGGCGTCGATCAGGCCTGGCAACAGGGTCTTGCCCTGCGCGTCGATATGCTCCGCCTTCGGCAGCCGCAACGCCGTCTCGCGCTCGCCGCCCACCGCGACAATGCGGCCCAGGTCATCGAAGGCGAGCGAGGTGAATCGCTGCAAAGTGCCGGCCGCGTTCAGCGTGTAGCCGTTGGCGTGGTCGATGATGGTGTCGGCCCGCGCCAGCGGCAAGACGGCGGACAGGGCCAGGCTGACGGCGGCGGTCAGCGGGACGGGCGAAAACGGGTTTGTGCGCATCAATACTCTCCATTCGGAAGCAAGAACAGAGTGTAGCGCACAACCCGCCAAATACAACGTCTAGAACACGCCCTGCAGCGAGACCGACAACAGGCGCGAATCGCCGAAGAACGGGTAGCTGTAGTGCGACTTGTCCTTGCTGACGTCGTACTGCACCTTCAGCGCCGTGTTCTTGCGGAAATCCCAGCGCAGCGACAGGTACTGCGTGTTGCGCGCCTCGATCGGCTCGTTGACGGTGGTGTAGCGGGAGAAGGTGTACATCGGCGTCCACGCCTCGTACTGGTAGCCGACGCCGACCAGCGCGTACTTGTAGACGTTGTTGAGCCCCTTGCCGGCGTCGACCTGCTCGTAGCGGTCCAGCTCCGACTTGACCAGCCAGTTCTTGTAGTCGACGTTGGCCGACAACCCGGCGATGCGCGTGCTCTGGCCGTCGACGAAGGAGACCCGGCCCGCCGGCGTGTCCTGCCAGGTGGTGTCCTTGTAGTGCATCAGCATGGCGCGCACGTCGAAGATGCCGTTGTTGGCCGACACATAGCCGCCCACCATGCTCTTCCACGATTCATGGGTCGGCGTGCCGTAGTAGATCTTGGTGTCGTAGGTGTCGTTGTGCTGGGTGTAGCCGCCGGTCCACATGTGGAAGGTGGCGGCCCAGTCGGACTGGCCCAGCTGCGTGCGGTAGCTGACGTTGGCGCCCTGGTAGGCGTAGATCGGCCAGCCGTAGACGTCCGGCGCCGGCCGCACCCACGGGTAGGCGTAGCCGATGTACAGGTAGTCGCTATAGTAGTACAGCGGAATGCGGAACTGGCCGGCCTGGAAGGTCCAGGCCGAATCGGCGGCCGGCTGCCAGGTCAGGTAGGCCCAGTCCAGCGTCGGCGTCAGGCCGTGGCCGGGATTGTGCGCGCGCACCACCACCTGGGCCGTAGCCGACAGCGTGGGCGAAAACTCCTTCTTCAGCTGGAAGCCGACCAGCGACTCCTGGTTGAATTGCCAGCCCTCGCTGCGTTCATAGATGGCCGCGTACTCCCAGTTCTGCACCGTGCAGGGGCATTTCCACTGCATGTAGTCCCACGGCGCGCCGCTGCCTTGCGCCTTGCCGCTCAGCACCCGGGCGCCGGTCAGGTTGTAGAAGCCGGTCAGCTTGAGCGTGCCGTCGTCGGTCAGGTCGGTGGCGCCGGCCAGGCCGGCCAGCGTGGCCAGTGCCATCGCTATCAGTGTTTTTTTCATCAAGCAGACTCCAGTAAGGGGGACACGCTGGTCAAGGGACGATCGCCACGACCTTGACGGTGTCGTCCACCGCCGATTTTTCGATGTAGCCGATGGCGCTGACGTTGTCCGCCACCGCTTTCTTGACCTCGGCACTGCTCTTGTATTCCTTGGGCGCCTTGCCCTTGCCGGTGAAGACGATCTTGGACCAGATGGCCTCGACCTGGGCCGGCGACTTCTCCAGCACCTTCTTGCAGAACTCGGCGCGCAGCGGCGAGCCTTCGGCCTGCTCGACCGGAATGAACTGCACCGAGCCGCCGAGGAAGAACTGCGCGGCCTGCGAGGGGAACATGCGGGTGGCCGGGTTTTGCGGATTGACGATGATGGCCAGTTCGGCTCGCGCCGTCAGCGTCGCGCCGCCCAGCGCCGCCGCGGCGAGCAACAACGCCAGGCGCCGTCGCGTAAAGAGCAATTGCAGATCCATATCACCTCTCTGGCTAAGTACAGAAGGAAACTATCGCTGTGCGAATTGATTCTAGTCCACGCGCTTTTGCATCCAAGTAATTTTTGGCCAGGTAAATGTTTTCCTTCCCTTGTGGTGTTTCGATTGCGCAACGCGCGGCCTTGCATGCCGGGCGGGGCAAGCCGGTTACAATGCAGTCTTTGTAGCCCGATTACCACATCACGTGTCCAGCCGATTACTCTACCTGCGCCTGCTCCAGCAGTTCCGTCCCTACATGTGGCTCGGCGCCCTCACGCTGTTCGCGGTCGGCATGGCCGCCGCCGCCGATGTGTTGCTGATCCGCCAATTGCAAAACGTGGTCGACGCGCTGGCGCCCACGCACAGCCTGGGCGCGCGCCCGGCAGCCGGGCTGCTGGCCGAGGTGCAGCAATGGCTGGGCCGCATATTGCCGAACGATCCGGCCAACGCGGCGCTGTGGTCGATTCCGGCGGTGATCCTCGGCCTGGCCGTGATGCGCATGTGTTCCAGCTTCGTGGCCGAATACGGCGCCGCATGGCTCAGCAGCCGGGTGCAGGCCAACCTGCGCGAGCTGATGTTCGCGCGCGTCATGCGCCTGCCGAACGGCTACTTCGATCAATCGTCCACCGGCACCACGCTCTCGCGCGTGGCCTTCGACGCCGCCCAGGTGGCGCAGGCCGTCCTCACCGTGTTGAACGTCGCGGTGCGCGATTCGGTCGCCGCCGTTGGTTATCTGGCTACATTGTTCATCGTCGACTGGCAGCTGGCCCTGTTCTGCCTTGGCCTGCTGCCGCTGGTGGCCGTCATCGTCACCTTCGCCGGGCGCCGCATGCGCCACCTGAGCAAGAGCGCGCAGGCCGCCATGGGCGACCTGACCAATGTGCTCGACGAGAGCATCAGCGGCCAGCGCGTGGTGAAGATCTTCGGCGGCCAGAAGTACGAGCAGGCCCGCTTCGACGGCGTGGTCAAGGTCAACCGCCAGCTGGCCGTCAAGCACGCGGCGACGTCGGCGCTCAACTCCGGCATCATCATGCTGCTGATCGGGATCACGCTGTCGTCGGTGATCTACTTCGCGCTGCTGCGCGCGCACGCCGGCGCGCTGACGCCGGGCGCCTTCGTGGCTTTCATGTCGTCGCTGATGGCGATGCAGTCGCCGATCAAGAACCTGACCAAGATTAACGAGCCATTGCAGCGCGGCCTGGCCGCCGCCGAATCGGTGTTCGGCCTGATTGACACCGAGTCCGAGGCCGACACCGGCACCCGCACGGTGGACCGCGCGGTCGGCCGCCTGGCGCTGGAGGACGTGAGCTTCCGCTACAGCGCCGATCCGGACGCCAAGCCGGCGCTGGACCACGTGTCGCTCGACATCGCCGCCGGCGAGACGGTGGCCCTGGTGGGCAGCTCGGGCAGCGGCAAGACCACGCTGGCCAGCCTGCTGCCACGCTTCTACGAGGTCGGCGCGGGCAGCATCAAGCTCGATGGCGTCGACCTGCGCGACTACACCATGGCCTCGCTGCGCAAGCAGATCGCGCTGGTCAGCCAGGATGTGGTGCTGTTCAACGATACGCTGGCCGCCAACATCGCCTACGGCGATCCGGAGCCGTCGATGGAGCGCATCGAGGCGGCGGCGCGCGCGGCCCATGCGCACGAGTTCATCGAGCGGCAACCGGACGGCTACCAGACTTCGGTCGGCGAGAATGGCTTGCGCTTGTCGGGCGGCCAGCGCCAGCGGCTGGCGATCGCGCGTGCGCTGTACAAGAACGCGCCTATCCTGATCCTGGACGAGGCCACCAGCGCGCTCGATACGGAATCGGAGCGGCTGGTGCAGGCGGCGCTGGAAGTGCTGATGCGCGGCCGCACCACGGTGGTCATCGCGCACCGCCTGTCGACCATCGAGAACGCCGACCGCATCGTGGTGCTGGACGGCGGCCGCATCGCGGAAATCGGCAGCCATGAGACGCTGCTGGCGCAGCATGGCATCTACGCCCGCCTGTATCAAACGCAGAAGAGCGTTCAGGTGGCGTCGTGAAAAATCAGGCCTAGAGTGTGGCGCGAGCCTGAGCGCAGCCGGCTCACGCCGTGCCGCATCGCCACCCGGTAGACGCCGCGCGCGCCCTGCGCCGGCCGGTGGTTGACGGGGAAGATCACCATGTCGCCGCGCTTGAGCGGCACCACCTCCACCCGCGACTGCATGCGCGGGCGCTGCTCGGTCAGCACGAATTCCCCTCCTTCGAAATCCTTGCCCGGTTGGCTTAGCAAAATCGCGGCCTGCAGCGGGAACACGTGGGCGCCGTACAGGTCCTGGTGCAGGCAGTTGTAGTCGCCGGGGCCGTATTGCAGCATCAGCGGCGTGGGACGCTGCTGGCCGGCGGCGTGGCAGCGCGCCAGGAAGTCGGCGTGGTCGGGCGGGAAGCGCGCTTCCATGTCCATCAACTCGTGCCAGCGGTTGGCGATGTCGGCCAGAGGGCCATACAGCGACTGGCGCAACGCCGAGATCATCGACGGCAGCGGGTAGCGGAAGTATTGGTACTCGCCGCTGCCGAAGCCGTGCTGCGACATCACCACCCGGCTGCGGAACAGCGACGCTTGCTGGTACTGCGCGGCCATGGCGACGCATTCGTCGGAGGTCAGCATGCCAGGGACGATGGCGTAGCCATACGCGTTGAGCTCATCGGCGATGGCTTGCCAGTCCAGCCCCGCAACGTGGACCGCGATGCCCGCCGCCGCGCCGACCGCCTTGCGGGCGTTGGCCAGCGCCAGCGCGTTGGCGGCGGCGTTGGTGTCCGGGGATGCGGGGGCGCCAGCGGCCGCCGGGACAACGCCGCCAGCCGGCGGCGGGGCCGGTGCGGCCGGCGCCACGCTCACCGGCGGCGTCTTGCGCGGCTTGCGCTCGGCCGCGCCGCCGCCGAAATCGAACTCGCCGTTCTTCATTTGACCGCCTCCCGGTCCAGCAGCGCGGCCTTGCGGTCCACGCCCCAGCGGTAGCCGGAGATCGACCCATCGTTGCGCACCACGCGATGGCACGGAATCGCCACCGCCAGCGCGTTGGCCGCGCACGCCCCCGCCACCGCCCGCGCGCCCTTCGGCGAACCGACCAGCTCCGCCAGCTCGGCATAGCTGACCGTGCGTCCGGCCGGTATCCCGCGCAGCACCTGCCACACGCGCTGCTGGAAGGCCGTGCCGCGCACGTCGAGCGGCAGGTCGAGGCCCAGCTCCGGGCGCTCCACCATGCCGACCACGCGCGACACCACCTGTTCATACTCCGGCTCCGCGCCGATCAGCTCCGCCTTGGGGAAGCGGTCCTGCAGGTCGCGCACCAGCACATCGGGATCGTCGTCCATCAAAATCGCGCAGATGCCCTGCTCCGTGCTGGCCACCAGGATCGCGCCCAGCGAGCAGGCGCCGATGGCGAAGCGGATACGCGCGCCGCGTCCGCCGGCGCGGAAGGCGCCCGGCGTCATGCCCAGCACCGCCGGCGACTGCGCATAAAACCGTCCGCTGGAATTGAAGCCGGCCGCGTACATCGCGTCCGTCACCGTCGCCTGCCCGGCCAGCCCGGCCTGCACGCGGCGCGCCCGCTGCGCGTTGGCGTAGGCCTTGGGCGTGATCCCCGTCACCGCCTTGAACATGCGATGGAAGTGAAAACGGCTCACGCCCACCGCCGCCGCCAGGCTGTCGAGGTCCGGCGCGGCGCCATCCTCGGCGGCGGCCGTGTCGATCAGGCGGCAGGCCTGCGCCACGATGGCGGCCTGGCGCTCGGCCAGCGGCGGCAGGTCCGGCTTGCAGCGCAGGCAGGGACGAAAGCCCGCCTGCTCGGCCGCCTCGCGGCTGTCGTGGAAGGCCACGTTCTTGCGCAGCGCCGGCCGCGCGCCACACGACGGACGGCAGTACACCCCGGTGCTGCGCACCGAGTACCAGAACACGCCGTCGGCGCCGCCGTCGCGCTGCGCCACGGCGGCCCAGCGCTGCTCGTCGCCCTGGTAGGCGCCCTGCGTAACTTCTTTATTTGCGGTCTTGCCCATCTCGGACTCCATGATTGGATAAGGAATGCCACCATCCTATCCAGCGCCGCGCGGCGACGCACTCCGGCTCTTGCTTTTGAATTGCAGATTGTACGTCGGACAAGCACGCGATGCTAAAATGTCCGCTTGCCGCCACCCAGGCGCGCGCCCCGGAGAAACCGTTTGGACGACGAACAAACCCTGCCAGAGAGCACCCCCATATTCCAGCGCATCAAGGACTACCTGGTGGCGCAGATCGCCGCCGGCACCTGGAAGGAAGGCGACGTGATCCCGTCCGAACAGGCGCTGGTCAAGCAGTTCGGCGTCTCCCGCATGACCGTCAACCGCGCTGTGCGCGAGCTCACCGCCGACCAGATCCTCACCCGCCGCCAGGGTTCCGGCACCTACGTCGCGCAGCAGAAATACCAGGCCACGCTACTGGAGATCAAATCCATCGCCGACGAAATCCGCGCGCGCGGCCACGCCCACCGCAGCAGCCTGCAGCAGCTGGAGCGCGTCAAGGCCAGCGAGTTGATGGCCAAGCAGTTCGACCTGCCGGCCGGCCATCCGCTGTTCCATTCGGTGATCGTCCACTTCGAGAACGGCGTGCCGATCCAGGTCGAGGACCGCTGGGCCAATCCGCTGTGCGCGCCGGACTACATGGAACAGGACTACTCCGCCATCACCCCCAACGAATACCTGATGAAGGCCGCGCCGCTGCAAGGCGCCACCTACAGCATCGAGGCGCTGGCCGCGCCGCGCGACATCGCCGACATGCTGGCCATCGACACCAAACAGGCCTGCCTGGTGCTCAAGCGCCAGACCCGCTCCAACGGCCAGGTCGCGTCCATCGCCACCATGTGGCATCCGGGCCACCGCTACCAGTTCGCCGGCAGCTTCGCGCAGTAGGCCGCGCGGCGTTGCCAGCGCTTACAACTTTCTCGACTAAGCCCCATTCTTCGATGCTATAGTTGCCCGGCTACAGCATAAATTCCAGCAAAGCCTTGCGGATTGAAAGGGAAGCTTTTGTCGCACCGCCGTCCCAGGTCCGGCCGGACCCTCTTCTGGCGCCGTCTGCCACGCGCCCTGACGGCGGTTGCGCTCGTGCTGGCGTGCGGCGCGCAGGGGGCCCTGGCGGCCGAGAAGGTCAGCATCCAGCTCAAGTGGATGCACCAGTTCCAGTTCGCCGGCTACTACGCGGCCCAGGACCAGGGCTACTACCGCGACGCCGGCCTCGATGTCACGCTGATCGAGGCCCGCCCCGGCGTCGATCCCACCCTGTCGGTGCTGGAGGGCCGCGCCCAGTACGGCGTCGGCAACACCTCGCTGCTGGTGGCGCGCGGACGCGGCCAGCCGGTGGTGGCGCTGGCCTCGATCTTCCAGCACTCGGCCAGCGCGCTGCTGGTGCGCCACGACGCCGGCGGCAAGCCCCGCGCCTGGGCCGGTTCGCGCCTGATGCTGGCGCCGAACAACGAGGAGCTGCTCATCCTGCTCAAGAAGTACGGCGTGCGGCCCGACAGCCTGACGCAAGTCCCGCACAGCTACAACACCGACGACCTGCTCGAAGCCCGGGTCGACGCCATGTCGGTCTACATGACCGAGGCGCCCTACCTGCTCGAACGCAGCAACGTCGGCTACGAGCTGCTGTCGGCACGCATACTGGGCGACGATTTTTACGGCGACACGCTGTACACCACCGAGAGCGAACTGCGCGAGCACCCGATGCGCGCGCGGGCGCTGCGCGAGGCCACGCTGCGCGGCTGGCGCTACGCGATGGCGCACCAGGGCGAGATCGCCGACCTGATACGGGCCCGCTACCCCGAGCGCCACAGCCGCGAGCACCTGATGTACGAGGCCCAGCACATCGCGCCGCTGCTGGAGCAGGGCCTGATCCAGCTGGGCTACAGCAATCCCGAACGCTGGCGCGCCATCGCCCGCACCTACATCGAGCAGGGCATGCTGCCGGCCGATTTCAAGCTGGACGGCTTCCTGTACCAGCCGCAGCCCGGCGACCGCCTGGCGCGCTACGCCGGCCCGCTGGCGGCCGCGCTGGTGCTGCTGCTGACGGCGGCCGCGCTGTGGCAATTGCGGCGGCAGGCGGCGGCGCTGCGGGCGGCGCGCGCGGAACTGGGCGAGGCCGAGCGCCGCGCCAGCGGTGCGCTCGACAGCACCGGCGAGGGCATGTGGGAGTGGCGGCTCGACACCGGCACGCTGACGCTGTCGCCGCGCTATGGCGCGCTGCTGGGCTACGGCGACGGCGAGTTCGCGCCGACGCTGGAGCAGTGGCTGGACCACGTGCACCCGGACGACCAGGCGCGCGTCGAGCGCAGCATCCAGGACCACCTGGCCAGCACCACGGACCTGAACAACCAGATCGTCAGCGAGCACCGCATGCGCACCCGCGACGGCGGCTGGATCTGGGTGCTGGCGCGCGGCATGATCGTCGAGCGCGACGCCGCCGGCCGGCCGCTGCGCGCCACCGGCACCATGGCCGACATCAGCGAGCGCGCCGCCGCCGAGGAGGCGCGCCTGTGCGCGGTGATCGACGCCACGCCGGGCGCCATGCTGATCGCCGACAAGAGCGGGCGGGTGCGCTACGCCAACCCGGCCTGCGCGCGCAGCTTCGGCTACGAGGGCACGATGGCCGGTTGCTCGGTCGAGCAGCTGGCGCCGGAGGCCATGCGCAGCACCGGCCGCGCGCGCGAGCTGTTCTCGCGCCCCAACCTGCCGGGCCGGGTGCTGAGCGCGGTCCGCGCCGACGGCGGCAGCTTCCCGGCGATGGTGCACATCGCGCCGGTGATGCTGGGCGCCCAGGAGCTGGTGGTGATGGCGCTGCGCGACATGACCCAGCGCCAGCGCGCCGAGGAGGCGCTGCACGCCAGCTCCGAGCGCTACCGCCTGATCGTGCAGACCGCCGCCGAGGGCATCTGGATGACCGGCGCCGACGACCGCACCACCCTGGTCAACCCCACCATGGCGCGCATGCTGGACTACGAGATCGAGCAGATGATGGGCCGCGCCATGACCGACTTCATGGACGACGACGGCCAGGCCCTGCTCAAGCAGCACCTGCAGCGCCGCCTGGCCGGCGAGGCCTGCCAGGGCGACGTCTGCTTCCGCCGGCGCGACGGCAGCGTGGTGTGGTGCCTGCTGTCGACCACCGTCATCAACTCCGACGCCGGCCACTACGCCGGCACGCTGGCCATGCTGACCGACATCACCGCGCGGCGCGCCGCCGACAGCGCGCTGCGCAGCTCCAGCCAGCGGCTGGCGTCGATCTTCAACGCCGTCACCAACGGCCTGGTGATGATCGACGGCGACGGCCGCATCCTCGAGAGCAACGCCGCCGCCGCGCGCATGCTGGCGCACTCGCTGGCGGTGGACGGCGGCATGCTGTGGCGCGGCGTGCGCGAGGACGGCACGCCGTTCGACGCCGCCAGCCATCCGGTGCAGCAGGCCATCGTCACCGGCGTGTCGGTGCGCGACGTGGTGATGGGCGTGCGCCAGGCCAACGGCGAGGTGCACTGGCTGTCGGTGAACGCCGAGCCCATTCCCGACGAGCGCGGCGTGGTGCCGCTGGTGGTGGCCAGCCTGACCGACATCACCGACCGCAAGCGCGGCGAGGACCAGTTGCGCGAACTGAACGAGCACCTGGAGGAGCGGGTGGCGATCCGCACCGAGGAGCTGAACCAGGCGCGCATGCTGGCCGAGGAGGCCAGCCAGACCAAGGGCCAGTTCCTGGCCAACATGAGCCACGAGATCCGCACGCCGATGAACGGCGTGATCGGCATGGCCTACCTGGCGCTCAAGACCGACCTCGATCCGCGCCAGCGCGACTACCTGGAAAAGATCCGCTTCGCCGGCGAGCACCTGCTGGGCATCATCGACGACATCCTCGACATCTCCAAGATCGAGGCGGGCAAGCTGGAGATCGAGCAGGTCGACTTCGCGCTCGACCATGTGATCCAGACGCTGACCACGGTGGTGGCGCCCAAGGCCGCCAGCCGCGAGCTGGAGCTGGTGTTCAATCTCGACCCCAACCTGCCCAAGGTGCTGCGCGGCGATCCGTTGCGGCTCGGCCAGGTGCTGATCAACTACACCAACAACGCCATCAAGTTCAGCGAGAAGGGGCGGATCGAGGTGCGGGTGCGCCAGGTGGTGGGCGACGCCAACGGCTGCCTGCTGCGCTTCGAGGTCAGCGACTGCGGCATCGGCCTGTCGGAGACCGAGATCGGCAAGCTGTTCCAGTCGTTCCAGCAGGCCGACACCTCGACCACGCGCGAGTACGGCGGCACCGGCCTGGGCCTGTCGATCTGCAAGCAGCTGGCGCAGCTGATGGGCGGCGAGGTGGGCGTGCGCAGCCGGCCGGGCCAGGGCAGCACCTTCTGGTTCACCGCGCGCCTGGGCATCTCCAGCGCCACGCTGCCGGCGCTGATCGACCGCGTCAAGGACGCCGCCGCCGAGCTGCTGGCCTCCTCGCGCAGCGCGGCGGTGATGGCGACCTTGAAGCACGCGCGCATCCTGCTGGTCGAGGACAACACCTTCAACCAGCAGATCGCGCTGGAGATGCTGGAGGAGGTCGGCTCGTCGGTGTGCCTGGCGGCCAACGGCATGGAGGCGCTGGAGCTGCTGCGCCAGACCGCCTTCGACTGCGTGCTGATGGACGTGCAGATGCCGCTGATGGACGGCCTGGAAACCACGCGCCGCATCCGCGCCGACCCGGCCCTGGCCGACATGCGGGTGCTGGCCATGACCGCCACCGCCACCAACGAGGACCGGGTGCGCTGCATCGAGGCCGGCATGGACGACTTCATCTCCAAGCCGATCCAGCCGGCGCTGATGTACCAGACCATCGCCAACTGGCTGCCCGAGCGCGGCGAGGCGGCGCCGCGCGAGGCGCCGGCCGCGCCGCCGCGCCCGGCCTTCAAGGCCACGCTGGGCGGCGACCCGGCGGTGATCGACTTGTCGATCCTGGCCAAGCTGCTGGGCTATCATCCGCACAAGGTGCGCAAGTTCGCCTTCAAGTTCCTGCACAACACGCAGGAGGGCCTGGCCCAGATGGAGCGGGCGCTGCAGAAGGGCGACCTGGCCGGCGTGCGCGAGCTGGGCCACCGCCTGAAGTCGCCCGCGCGCACGGTCGGCGCGCTGGGCATGGGCGAGCTGATGCTGCAGCTGGAGCAGCTGCCGGCCGACGGCATGCCGGAGCGCGCGGCGGCGGCCATCCTGGCGCAGCTGTGGGTGCTGCTGGAACAGATCACCGAACAAATCATGACCAACACCACTTTCGCCGACGATAACTAAACCAGGTGACACACCATGCGGGTAATGCTGCTCGATGACGACAAGTTCATGCTGGAACTGCTGGCCGATATGATCGTCGAGCTCGGCCCGCACGAGGTGGTGGCCGAGACCGACGGCCGGCGCGCGCTGGTGGCGCTGCGGCTGCGCCCGCCCGACCTGCTGGTCTGCGACCTGAGCATGCCGGCCATGGACGGCATCGACTTCCTGCGCGAGGCCGCGGCGCAGCAATACGGCGGCTGCGTGGTGCTGTTGTCGGGCGTGGACGGCGCCGTGCTGCGCACCGCCGCCCGGCTGGCCGAGGCGCAGGGCTTGTCCATCCTGGACGCCTGCGCCAAGCCGCTGGCGGCCGAGACGCTGGCCGGCCTGATGGAGCGCGCCGCCACGCGCTGCCCGCCCCATCCGGGCCCGGCGCCGGACAACCATGGCAAATAGTTTAGATGGTTTCTACAATCTGCCGCACATTTTTAAAAAATGGGTTATTATTTACGCCATCCCCGCCTGCCGACCTTGTTGCCATCCCATTCCAAGACATTGAATTCGCGCAATTGGCCACCATCTGCTGCCTGTAACCGGCAACGTTGACGGCGATTGCGGACAACATGGCATAATCCCCAGGCGTTATTGATCCCACACCTCGATTGAGGAATATATGAGCGAAAATATCAAACACATCACCGACACTTCCTTTGACGCCGACGTACTCAAGTCCGACCGCCCGGTGCTGGTCGACTTCTGGGCCGAATGGTGCGGTCCTTGCAAGAGCATCGCCCCGATCCTGGAAGAAGTGGCCAAGGAATACGACGGCAAGATCCTGATCGCCAAGATGGACGTCGACGCCAACCAGGCCGTGCCGGCCAAGTTCGGCATCCGTGGCATCCCGACCCTGATCCTGTTCAAGAACGGCGTCGCCGCCGCGCAAAAGGTTGGCGCAATGGCAAAAGGCCAGCTGACCTCTTTCATCGACAGCAATATCTAAGTACGATAGTATTACGCTGCAAAAAACGGCGCCGCGCCCGTGGCGCCGTTTAATAACTTAGAGACAACCACGCAGTTCCCTCCCCTACCTTTACTTTCCCGTCACGGGACACTCAACACATATGCATCTATCTGAATTAAAGGCCCTACACGTCTCGGCATTGCTGGAGATGGCCATCGGTCTTGATATCGACAACGCGGCGCGTCTGCGCAAACAGGAATTGATGTTTGCGATCCTGAAAAAGCGCGCGAAATCCGGTGAACAGATCTTCGGCGACGGCGCCCTGGAAGTGCTGCCGGACGGCTTCGGCTTCCTGCGCTCGCCCGACGCCAGCTACATGGCGTCCACCGACGACATCTACATTTCCCCATCGCAGATCCGCCGCTTCAACCTGCACACCGGCGATTCGATCGAGGGCGAAGTGCGCACCCCTAAAGATGGCGAGCGCTACTTCGCGCTGGTCAAGGTCGACAAGGTCAACGGCGAATCGCCGGAAGCCTCGAAGCACCGCATATTGTTTGAGAACCTGACGCCGCTGCACCCGAACGAGCCGCTGCGCCTGGAACGTGACATCAACGGCACCGAGAACATCACCGGCCGCATCATCGACCTGATCGCGCCGATCGGCAAGGGCCAGCGCGGCCTGCTGGTGGCGTCGCCGAAATCCGGCAAGTCGGTGATCCTGCAGCACATCGCGCACGCGATCACCGCCAACCATCCGGACTGCACGCTGATCGTGCTGCTGATCGACGAACGTCCGGAGGAAGTGACCGAGATGCAGCGCTCCGTGCGCGGCGAAGTGGTCGCCTCGACCTTCGACGAACCGGCCACCCGCCACGTGCAGGTCGCCGAGATGGTGCTGGAAAAAGCCAAGCGCCTGGTCGAGATGAAGAAGGACGTGATCATCCTGCTGGATTCGATCACCCGCCTGGCGCGCGCCTACAACACCGTGATCCCTGCCTCCGGCAAGGTGCTGACCGGCGGTGTGGACGCCAACGCGCTGCAACGCCCTAAACGCTTCTTCGGCGCCGCGCGCAATATCGAGGAAGGCGGCTCGCTGACCATCATCGCCACCGCGCTGATCGAAACCGGCTCGCGCATGGACGACGTGATCTACGAGGAATTCAAGGGTACCGGCAACATGGAGGTGCACCTGGAGCGCCGCCTGGCCGAGAAGCGCGTCTACCCGGCGATCAACCTGAACAAGTCGGGCACCCGCCGCGAGGAACTGCTGATCAAGCCGGACCAGCTGCAGAAGATCTGGATCCTGCGCAAGCTGCTGTACTCGATGGACGAGATCGAGGCGATGGAGTTCATCCTCGACAAGATGAAGGCCACCAAAAACAACGGTGAGTTCTTCGACATGATGCGTCGTGGCGGATAAGTCATCCCGCGCCATCCGTCATCCCCGCGCAGGCGGGGATCCATGCCGAGCAACTCCGGCCCGGTTCCATGGATACCCGCCTGCGCGGGTATGACGGCGCGGCGGCAATCATGAAAAACAGGCAACCCG
>Ga0308157_10002602_pt1 | contig 28800 bp, 20 predicted proteins | sample PhyBR1_FD_201035 | JGI IMG/M metagenome (GOLD analysis project Ga0308157, IMG submission 201035) | Phyllosphere microbial communities from UC Gill Tract Community Farm, Albany, California, United States - DLSLB.R1 | ecosystem: Host-associated > Plants > Phyllosphere > Unclassified | place: USA...
CGAACCATACACCCAGTCGATCTCTGCGATGTTACCGTTGTACTTCCTGATAGAGGTATTGGCGGGATCGTTGTACTTGATCTTGTAACTAAATAATTTGCTTATATCAAGGCTGCCTGTGGGAGTCAGATTGATCCCCGTCATCCAGCCGCGGATGTTGTAATTATATCTGATGGTTTGCAAAGGGGCTGATAATGCTGTAAAACTGGCATCAGACTCCGAACCTACTTTTTTTGTGTCCAGCCTCCCCAGCACATCATAGGTATTGTCTGCCAGAAGTTCTTTTGCTGTCTTTCCTACCACCTCGTGGTAATGTTTCAGAAGCCTGTTCTGGTGGTCATACTTAAAATCTTCTACGATTTTGATGGGTAATTCTTTAGAAGTTTTATTATGATAAGTTTCTGTTTTCTGAACCACACCGGCAAAATCCAGCTTATTTTCAACCCGGGTCCTTCCTCCCAAATGGTTGATACTGGTAGAACCTATCACCCTTCCCTTGTCATCGTAGAAACTGTAGCTCCTGGTCCACTCATCAGAATTGATATTCTTTACCATCGAGGCCAAGGGAAGAGATTTCGTGGAGCGTCCCAGATTATTATAATCGGCTTGAAGAATGTCTACGCCCAAGATTTTATTCTGATCAGGAAAAGGTGTTCCCGTAGGATAGGTATCATAATAGTTGACACTTAGTAACTGGTTAATGGATGTCGGAAAAGCTACACTACTATAATACAAATCCAGCCCGTTATAGCTTACAGGTGATGAGATTCGGGACTCATTGTTGGAGATAATGGTTGTGCTGTTAGTTACAATACCCTGAACCGTTGCCCTATCATCATTGCTTGCAACAAAACCTGTATAAACAACTCTGCTGAACTGATCGTACTTGGTAAAAAGCCATCCTTTGGCTCCAAATGGATTGCCTGATAAGGCTAAGCTGGCGTCCTGTGTAAAGATCAGCCTGTCTTGTTTGTCATAAACCATAGACTCCCATCCTTTCCCGGGGAGTTTCTTTTCTACCAGTCGGTTTCTGCCGTCATAGTTGTACTGGTAGCAGAGTTGGTCTATCGTCGGGTTCGGGACAGTCTTTGGATTGGTAATGGTCTGGTTCGGATTGAGCCGGAATTCTTTCGAAGCCAATGGAGAGATCACAAATACCAATTGGTTGTATTCGTTATAGACATAGTAGGTGTCTACATACACTGCGTCCGGCTGTGGGGCTGCAATACCTTGTGCTATGATGTCACTGTTGCCTAACAGTTTCCTAACCAGCAAGGTCAGTCCTTCTCCATTTTTAAATTCATAGGTCGTTTTCCCATCTTCGTCAGAGACCATATTTTTATATAATGTGGATGCCGTATAATAGCCGTCTACTTTCAACTGGCTGGTATAAAAGGCTCCGCCACTTGTTGAAGTGATGGTAGAAAACTTCAACACATCCGTGCCGGTATTAGTCATGTAGTCGTAGTTTACCGGGTGGCTCTGCCAATCATTTCCCGGCTGGATCTGTTGAAAAACCCTGTCCAATGGCGAGTTTTCCAAGATCTTTTCAGAATATATCTTTTCAGAACCGTAAACTGCCGGATTAGCTGCATTGTCCAATGGTGCAGTAAAGATGCTGCCATTAGCACTGAAAGTTTGTGGAACAGGAAGGTAATCCCTTACCTGCCTCCCAAATCCATCATATTCTATATGGGTAACCACATCGTTTCCCTGAGGGTTCCCTTTAACCGATATTATTTGCTTGGGTCTGCCCAAACCATCGAAATAGGTAACCGTTTCCGAAGATTTCTGAAGGGTGTCTCCAGGTGCTGATAAATGCGTCTTGCTGTAAACGTAATTCTCTGATGGCGTCAGCTGAGATTGGTACAGACCTGAACCGAATATCAAGACCAAAAGACCTGTTATCTTTTTTAATGTTATTCTCATTGTGTTTTTAATTTGATGGTTTATAGTGGTATTGGTATTCTTTCAGAAGATTTCCTGTTTGGCTTTGTTCGCGAACTTCCATTAATCGATTGGTAGTATCATAAATATAAACTTGCCTAATACCATTCGGTGGGGTGATGCTTCTTACCCCAATCAACGGATCATAGCTGTAGGTTGTAATCTGGAAACCTGATAACTCTGCTTTCTTTCGGAATAAATCCAGAGCATCTACCAGATCCTGTTCTGATGCCGGTGTTCCCGTAGAATTGTCTGTATCTGATTTTGAAACAATCGTAGAAATATAAGCCGATACATCAGAATACTTAGTGCCTTCTATCTTCGCTATCGGTTGGGTTTGGTTGTAGCCCCAGACTATTGCAGTCGATATGCCGGATTTTGTGGTGTATTGTAATAGGTTGCCTTTGCTGTCATATTGATCGTAAATCACTTCAGTAAAAAGATTTCCAGTTACAAGATCAAGTGAAGAAACGGATTTTGGTAACATCAAATTCCCTGTCTGGGCATCTGGTAAAACATCTGGATAATCTGTATAGCCTTTGGAAATAATTTTAGAGCCTTTTTTCGTTACTGTCTCCAATGGAATTCCTACCATATTAGCAGCAATCATCAGCATTTTGTCTTTTTCGTGTGCATAACTGTAATCTGTAGTCTGGTAACTCAAATCAGGAAAAGTTGTTTTCTGTGAGGTTAACTGGTAATGCAATGGATTGTTGTAGAAATAATCCGTTCTGGTAGACACAGGAACATCATTAAGATATTCTGTAGTAATTGTGTGTTGTTTAGTAAAACGCCCACCTGTAAGGTAGTATGGTCTAAAATAATAATCTAGTCCTCTATGGATAGCATATTCTGGATTGATTAAGTAAAAACGATCAGGATAAGGTGCGCTAGGGTTTACATAGCCTTCAATATCTGCATAGTATCTGATCAAAGGAATTCTATAGTAATTAGAATTTCTTATGTAGGGATATACATTTACCTCAGCATCTTGAAAATAACCCAAGTCTGTGAGTGAAGTTTCTAAAACTTCACCATTAGCAACGGAATAATTATTGACAGTCTCCCTAATTTTTTCATACTTACTTGTATTAAAATTATATTTGTAATCTGTTACTGCCAAAGGTACACCTCTTAACCACTCATTATCAATAGGCAGATTATAAGGCCACGAAGAATATCTTCCTCCATTTACATTATCTTTAAAAACATAATAAGTCATCCCTTTTGAGCCAACATTATCAATTTGTTTCTCTATAACACTACTGTAGATATGGCTATTAATATTATATGAACTGATTATTGAACCTGACATTACACCATAAGGATCTAAAATTGGAATTGTTCCCATATAACCTAATATTGTACTATACATAGGATGACCTATAATTTTACCACTTTCAAGGTTCGTTTCAAGATTCTTATATTCATACTGCATCTTTTTTAATATTTTTCCATTTTCTTCATACGTGATGCCAGAAATTCTTTTACCGTCTCCATAAAAAATCTGTTGTCCAGATTCTAAATCATATTTGAAATCAATAAGAAGATGAAAGTTTCTTAAAGCAGTATTACAATTTTGTGCTTCCACATATAATTTGTAACTTTTCTCTGGCACTAAATTAAAAACGTTAATGCTAGTGTCATTCTTTGTGATTATATAAGGATCCGTTCTATTAGGAAAAAGATTGACAAGATTATTATGAGAATCACGCATATATGCAATATATGCTTCACATTTTTCATCTTCCTGTCCTTCTATAAGAAAATCATTATAAGAAAAAAAAATATTTAGTTTACTATCACTGAAACTATTTTTTGGTATCGTAAATTCTTTCCAAAAAATCTGATTATTTTCATCACCATCAACATTTGTCTCAAGGTGGGTTTTAAAAATTTTAATCGTTTCAATATAACTCAAAGTATCGAAATAATTACCTTTAAGATAACTATTTCCATAAATTGTATTCTGCCCCCTGTTATGTTCATAATTATACTTTATTTTTAAACCTGTTGGATAGGTTACTTCTTTTAAAATACCAGCCTCCGAGCTTCTTTCATTCACATTTCTAGTATAAGCTGCTCCACTCAATCCCATAACATCCATTATAGTTCCGTTGGATGCATTATTAAAATAACCCCATAGGTCAATGGAATTTGAAAATCTGTCTGGTAAATTAACTGGGTTATAGGTGAACTGGGTTATTTTCGGTTTTGAATCAGTTTTATTCTCAATTACTTCTTTCAAAAACAATCTTTTTTTAGCTTGGGGGTCTAATGTTAGAACAAATGGTGAGGATTGTCCGTTTTGAGTTGTTGTGCTAGAGTCAGAATAAAAATAACCTAAATCGTATGTAATGATGGATTTACCACTATTGTTGACACTAATATCAGTAAGCTTGCTTCCAGCCATTAAATCATCCCGCACGCTATAATAATTAAAGTCTACACTTCCTGTCGGAAAACTAATCTTTTTCAAATTATAATCATTATCCCTTATTTCAGAAAAGTATGTTGTTAATATCTTAGGAGAATTTCCTTCTGTTTTATCATATTCTCTACTAAAATACCGAGTCATTGTACTTTCATAGTCAAAATCAATACTTTTTCCTTTTGATGTTTTAATTCGTATAAGATACCAGGATGTAAAATAACCGGCATTAGAAATTGATGTTGTATAGGTTCCCGTTTCTGGTAAAAAAGAATATCTTTCTGTTCTAGTTGTTTTGCCAAATTGTTTATTTCCGTATTTTCCGTAATAGTAAGTATTCCCTTTGTCATCAATTATTGTAAAACTGTCAATTCTCCCGTTGGTAATCGTGTAATCTATTTTTAAATCCTCGAACTTTTGTAGAATTGTTTTTTTATCAAAGTGATCCAAAATGAATTTGCCAGATCCTCCTGGCAAAGAATAATAAAATTGATCGGGGATAAAATCGTGATGAAAATTAGCATCACTGCTTAAGATATTTCTTCTCTTTTGAACATCAGTGAAGAGATTTGTATATACATCATTTGAAAGATAGCCATTAGCACCTGCCTCATCTTCCATATCTCTTGTCATACGGGAAATTTTATACGGAACTGATAAATCCCATCCTAGTCCTGAACTCGAGGCAATGTCTCCTACTTTAACTCCTTTTGAATAATAATTTAAAGCTACAGGAATTGTTATATCGTCTGTATTAATAGTGTAAATAGGATAACTAATATTAGCCAGACCATTATTGAGGGAAACTGGCGTTTCTATATTTTTTATTAGAGGATCTGGTGACGGTTTTGATACCGAAAAAATATCTCCTGAGATCTGACTATTGTAAAAGTTCACAAATAGTATTGCTACAAATAATTTTTTTTTCATTTTCACAATTTGTGTGGATTAGTTTTTGTAATGGTATTGATATTCTTTGAGAAGGTTTCCTGTCTCATTATGTTCGCGAACTTCCATTAATCGATTGGTAGTATCATAAATATAAACTTGCCTAATACCATTCGGTGGGGTGATGCTTCTTACTCCTATCAATGGGTCATAACTGTAGGTTGTAATCTGAAAACCTGATAACTCTGCTTTCTTTCGGAATAAATCCAAGGCATCTGCCAAATCCTGTTCAGATGCCGGTGTCCCAGTAGTATTATCTGTATCTGATTTTGAAACAATCGTAGAAATATAGGCCGAGACATCAGAATACTTAGCGCCTTCTATCTTCGCTATCGGCTGCGTATTATTATATCCCCAGACTATTGCTGTGGAAATACCCGACTTCGTGGTGTATTGCAACAGGTTTCCCTTGGTGTCGTAGTAATCATAGCTCGCTTCCAAATCTGGACTATTTAAATTATCAAGACTATAGCTTAAAACATTACGAGGCAATGGTATATCCTTATTTTCAGTGTTATTGAGGATCCTTTCCTTGGCTTGCTGTTCATTGATAGGATAAACTGTTTCGGTCTTTGAGATCGTCTTTGTAATACCATTGCCCGTTTTCGAGGTTTGTGTCACCAACGGGATACCTATCATATTCTTTCCTTCAAGATAGGCATTCCCCTTCTCTGAAGCATAACTGTAATCTGTCGTACTGTAACTTAGATCAGGGAAGGTCGTTCGCTGACCGGTCAACTGATTATGTGATGGATTGGAGTAAAAACTTTGTGTTGTCGTCTCAAGCTTCTTATAAGGCGAATCATCTTGCGTATCTAATGGAATGTCCTCAAAATATTGTTTGGTAGAAGTATTCACCAAATGATAGTAATATGAAGATAACGGATAAGCGGCTATATATAAATTAGATGTGGTCGATCCTGGCTGTATATCTGGATAATATCTTATTTTCTCGTAAACTTGTGTACCAAAAATATTATAGATCTCTTTTGTATTCACTTTTTGATAGGTGTTTTTTAAAACTTGATCTAGGAGTAAGGCACTACCATTTCTCTTGATCGTCCTTTTCAGCAATAATTGACCATTGTAAGTTGTAAAGTATTGTTTTTTTTCTTCTACTATACTTTGCAATTGATCTAAAGAAAACCCTAAACTATTTCCCGCTATAGGAGATGGGAAGTCTGTCGGAAAAACAAGATTATCTATAGTATTGAATTTCTTATGAACAAACTGCATTTCTTCACCTCCTTTTTCAAAATTATCTCCTCCATGGCTAATCACTACATTTTCATAACTCGGATTTTTATAATCAAGACCATTTTGATAGGACTGAGAGTTTATGTAATGGTAATCCACAGAAACAGCAGCCCCGCCACTTCCGCCACCACAATCATCTGGCCCCACATAAGCGGTTTTCGTATACACCGAGTTAAAAAGTGGTTGAAATTTTTCATTTAAAGATAGGATGTCGTTAATTTTACCGTAGCTAGAATAATAATATCGTTTGACATTGATGTTACCATTTTCATCTGTATCATACTGCCTCTTTAATCTTATTCCGAAATCCTCAGTTGCTTCCCAGCCGGTAGGAAATTTATCTATTTCAAGGCGACCTTCGCATTGGTTACAATATTGACCGATCTTCAAAGCGATTCGATAATTGATATTCTGATCGATCGGTAAAACGTAACTTGCATCTATGTAATTATTTTCATTTTCCCTAGGTAAATTTAGTATATCATTAAGCAACACATTATTATTATCTCTATTAATAACTTGAACTATAAATTCGCCCTTATTTAAAACCCATGATCCTGCTTGGGAGCTAATACGTACCTTTATATTTACAGCAGTTGAATCCACATCCGATCCGTTTAGATCGTAAAACGATTCTACAGGCCCATTCTGATATACTCTTATAGTTATATCTTCATTTTTATATTTTTTTTGTCTCGCTATTATTGGCTCATATTCAAAAACAGTTTTTCCTTTGGTAGGATAAGTAATTGATGTAAGAGTGCCTTTTTTCGCAAATGCAAAATTCGGTCTCCTGTCTGCGGTTCCCTTTATGCTTGTTCCAATACCAAAATTATTAAAAACCTTGAATGTATTATTGAAATAGTCAGTATTAGGTAATAAGTCACTATTGTTTTCAGCACCATTATAATAGCTCAAGTAATCAATACTGTAACTCGCTCTATTGGGTATACTTAAAGGATTATCATAGGTTAGAATATATTCGTCTTTTTTAGTACTTATATTATTAAAAATTGCAAAATTCTCAATTTTATCTAAAAAAAATCTTTCTTCTCCAAAACCTAAATCTTGTGATAAATAGTTAAATCGAACCTCACTGACAGGTATTTGCTTATAAAAAATCTTAATTCCATTTAATTGTGTTGTTGCTGCTAGTGAGGAGCCCCTGTTAAACACAATTTCCTGATCATTAGAAATTATTTTATCTAAAATGACAGGCGTCTTTATTGTGAACATCTGGTAGGTTTCTTGCAGTCCAAAATCTCCTGTAAAAGCACCACATCCCGGTCTGTTATTGAAAAAAATCAGTTGTTTCTGAACTAAATCAGAATCATAAGACCTAATACCTGTATTTGAATATTGATACTGAACAATATTTCCCTTTGTGTCAAGTATTTTGGTAAGATAGAAACTTGTTATTGCTTTTGTATTAAAGTTCTGTCTATTGCCAGTCTCTTCCGTTGCATTAGCTCCACCATAAATATATTTTATCCCTGAATTATCAGTGATTGCAAATTCAGATTTGTTTTTATCGAAATCTATAATGCAGCTTTTACTATCTGTTATTAGTACCGGGATAAAATTTCTGTCTAAGTAAAAGCTGCCGGAATTTCCTGGATATGTAAAGTTGAAATAATCTACCTCTGTATCCACTAGTCCTTTCGTTACCAATCTATTTAATTCTGTTGCACCACTTGTTCCATCCGGTGTATTCAATTGGGCAAGTTGCTGATATGAATCAAAATATTTTCTTTCAACCGCTATATCATCAGCAATATTATTTATCGTCCTATTGATAACGCCTCCTGTTTCCAAAACCCAATTCATACCAACATCATTAGGGATATCATTTACCTTAACTCCCACTTTAGTATAATTAAGATTGATAGGAACTGTAATGTCTCCATTTTTCAACGTGTAGATCGGAACTGAAAGATTCTGCATTCCTTTATATTCGTTTGTTGCGACATTACCAAATTGTGTCCTGTAAAAAGATTCCTGACTTGGTTTTATCACTTCAGGGAAATTATATTTGTTTCCGTCTTCTGGAGTTGCAAGGGGATAAATAACCTGTGCATTAAACCCCGATAGAAATAGTAAAAATATCAGATTATAACATGATCTCATTCTTTCACGATTTTAGTAGTTAGCTTTTTACTCTGCTGGGTAGGGATATTAGCTTTGATGATGTAAACGCCCTGTGGTAGTTTTGAAGTGTTGACCTTTGTTACTTTATTCTTCGTTTGTAACTGCTGAATCACCTTCCCCGTCATATCATAAACATAGATATCCGCACTTTCGAACTCCAGTCCGATCTCCACATAACAGTAATCCTTCACAGGATTCGGGTAAATTTGAATATCCTTGTTTTCCATCAGGTTCTCAACATCACTGTCCAACAGCTTCACCACCTTCCAGTTCTCTTTCCCTAATTCCTCAGCACTCGTGCCTGCCAGGACATATGAACCGTCCCTGTTAAGAATCGCACTTGTCAGTCTTTCTTCCTGCTTTTTGTCCTTACCCTCCACATACTTTCTCCAGACTTCCTTGCCATTCTTATCGATGTAAAGCATCCAGAACGTCTCGTCTTGACTCTGAACCTTGCCTTCAGCCTGAGTATAGCCTCCTATCAAAAAGCCTTTGGTTTTTTCTTTGTTCTTTTCTCCTGGTTCTTTGATCTCATTGAGCGACATCAGCACATCCCGATTCTTGAAGTTGTAAGACGTCTGCCACTGCTCATTACCATCCTCATCCAAGGCCAAGACCCAAAGATCTGTCCCTTCTTCCAGCTTGGTTCTTTTGTTTCCCGAAGTCTGAGAACGGCTTTCACCACCGATGATATAGCCTGAATCCGTCAAAACCATTGTCCGGATATGGTCATCCTCACTCCCTCCGAAGTTCTTCTCCCATTGGAGTTTGTTGTTTTTGTCCAGTTTCACCAGCCAGTAATCACCTTCGCCAAAATTGTCCGTCGTTTTAGCATAAAAACCTACTTTAATGCCCTCTTCTATCATGCTGAGCGGAGTCGAAGCATCTGCATTATGATTGGGAGTCGAACTGCCTGTACTTTGTACTTTATACATTGTACTTTCTACAGATGAACTTCTGGAATAGATTCCCATCAAAACACCACCATCTTTCGTAGGAATCACTTTCTCTACCTCATCCAAACCTTTACCGCCTAAAATCATTTGATTGATGACCTTTCCCGTTTTATCCAGCTTGGTTACAAATACATCTTTAGATCCGTAGCCTAATTTTGGATGATTCGTAGAACCGGCAATTACAAAACCCTCATCAGTAGTTTGTGTCACATTCCGGGCTTCTTCGCTGTACCTCGTTCCGATGGTTTTCTGCCATTCTTCCTCACCATTTTCATCCACTTTGATGAGCCAGATATCGGAAGAACCGTTGGATTTATTTTTCTTATCAAAGGCTAATGATGAATAGGAAGTGCCTGCTAATAGAAATCCGCCTTCTCTGGTAGAAACGGTGGAGCTGAGATAATCGTGCTGATTGCCTGAAAAGTACTTCTCCCAAACTTTTTGACCCTGCTGATCAAGTTTCAGGATATGGTAATCGTAACCTTTGTTGGTTGATAATTGCCCGTTGCTGGTTGATGGGTTCTGATTCTTTTGGATAGATGAGCCGGAGACCAGGTATTGGCCGTCCACAGTAACAGCTAGGCCTGACAGAAAATCCTGGGTACTAGATTCTATGTTTTTCTGCCAGGATATTTTCTGCGAAAAAAGTACAGCAGAGCTTAACACCAGGAGTGTCGTAGATATCTTTTTCATAATTTGAGTTTTCGTATTGGTTATATTCACAATGCAACAATAGCATTATAATGCGCCAAATCTTGTCGCATTATAACTTCGTGCGTAAAAATAATATTATTTCCCAAACCTTCCTTACGGGAAAACCATAAAGAAGAATATTGACAGCATAATTTCCGAAATTATGCGATCGAACAAGCATCGAACATAGATTATACATCAGTTATACAATGCTTATACAACTATCGAACAACGGTTATACAATGGTTATACAACTACTATTAATTATGTTAATAAAGCTATCGGTGAAAGCACCCAAAGATTCTATCAGGCAGAGATTTTTGAAGCCCAATCAAGTAAACATTAAACCTATTACCATTGATGCATTGATATTAAAACAACAAATCAAAGAACAATACTACACAATCTAAAACACCATTGTCAGGCTGAGGCTCTCGAAGCCAGATAAAAAACTCCTTTGATTTAAAAATAAAAAAACACGTCAAGTTTTGACGTTAGCCTACTATACTTTTGGCAACATCAGCTGATACAAAACAATTTTCAAACAATTTATTAATTAAAAAAACATTCATTATGGGAAAGTTATATGACTCATTATTATCCGGCACTTCAGGACGCACAGGGCGTATCGTTGTAGCCAATGTATCCGGAAACGAAATCTCAAGAATCCGACCGAGAAAACGCACATCACAGCCAACCGCAAAACAGCTTCTGGTACAGAACCGTATGAAAAAGTGCGCTCTTTTTATGCAGTCCTACCGTGGCTATGCCTGCAAATATTATGGCTCCCGTACAGGGATGAAGTCCTCTTATAATCTGGCAATGATGAATTTGATGGGCAATTTCAAAATCAATTATACAGATGCCACCATCACACCGAACTATCCTTTGCTTTCTTTTTCCAAAGGCAACCTTTTAGCACCGGTTCCATTGGCTTTGAACCTGGCTACAGCAAGCACGCTGGAAATATCCTGGCAGGATAATGCTGCAGGCAATGCAGATCGGAAAGACGATTTTGCTCAGATTGTGGTGGCTGCTGAAGGAGAAGATTTATCCATTTTTGTAGAAAATGCGGCAAAACGTTCAGACACGTCCTATACAGTTAATCTGCCGATTAATTTCCAAAGCAAAACAATGCACATTTGGATTGCTTTCCGGGCAGAAAATGGCGAAATGGCATCCAATTCTCAGTACGCCGGAACTATTTCTTAAAACAAAATCAGTCGTGGGATTCTCACGGCTGATTTTTTTTTATCTTTTATGGGTATGAACTGAAAATAATAAATTCTTAATATTAAAAGTTTGTTAAATATTAGTTTATTCAGTTGTAAACCTTTATTTTTGTATTGTTATTGATTCACTCTATTGAAGTCGGAAAAGATTTCAGCGAAATAAATAACGATAAATATACGTTGAATGGCAAAGTCATACGAAGCTATTTTCGAGAACAATAAAAAGTGGGTAGAGTCTAAGATTGCGGACAATCCGGAATATTTTCAAGACCTCGCTAAAACACAAACCCCCGAATATCTCTACATCGGATGTTCCGACAGCCGCGTAACGGCAGAAGAGATGATAGGAGCTAAACCCGGTGATGTATTTGTTCACAGAAACATAGCCAATGTCATCAATACTCTGGATATGAGTTCAACAGCCGTTATTCAGTACGCTGTAGAACATCTGAAAGTGAAGCATATTATTGTATGTGGACATTACAACTGCGGCGGTGTAAAAGCAGCCATGACGTCTCAGGATCTCGGTCTTCTGAATCCTTGGCTCAGAAATATCCGCGATGTGTACAGACTTCATCAGGAAGAATTAGATTCTATAGATGAAGATAAAAAATATGACCGCCTTGTGGAACTGAATGTTCAGGAGCAATGCATCAACGTCATCAAAATGGCTTGTGTACAGGAACGTTATATTTTGGAAGAGCAGCCTGTTGTCCACGGCTGGGTATTCGACCTTAGAACAGGAAAAATAATCGACCTGGAAATCGATTTTGAAAAAATATTAAAAGACATTCAGAAGATCTACAACTTGACAGACTCTGACTGGGTAATGAGCAGAAAAAAATAAGCTCAAAAAAATAGATGAAGTATTTAAGTATCATAACATTAACAATTTTCCTCAACTTTACGGCTCTCCCTGGGATTGCCGCAATGTTTGGTTGGGAATTGCCGAGAACCAATGTTGTGATCAGTGAGGAAGAACATTCTCATTCCAATACCCTTGTAATCTACGAAAAAACAATTCCTAAAACGATGGACATCCACGATTTCCTGAAGTTTTACGAAGCGGATACACATAACAAAATCGCTGTGAGCTGGAAATCAACCTTGTATTTCCCGCCTTCCCTCAGCATCTTCTCTCCACCTCCGGAAGCATAAATAGCATTCTGTATTTCTCAGAAAGCATCTTTTGTATTGGCTGTATTTTGCAGCGAATAACATCTGCTGTGTTCTGAAATCAATTTAGCCAATTAGCTTTGGTTATCAATTACATCTGTTATTTATTTTTTATGAAGTCATCTTTAGGTCAGATGATAACATAGAGCAAACTTTATTATTTTTTTTATGAAAAAGACAAAATCTTTGTTTGGAGGAATCAAAGAGAACTTTCCGTCTGGTCTTGTAGTATTTTTAGTCGCATTACCATTATGTTTAGGAATTGCATTAGCATCCGGCGCCCCTCCTTTATCCGGTGTTATTGCAGGAATTGTAGGAGGAATTGTAGTGGGACTCATCAGTAATTCCAACATCTCGGTGTCTGGTCCTGCAGCTGGTCTCACAGCTATTGTTTTGGTAGCAATTACCGATATTGGTGCATTTGAGTTATTTCTTTGTGCCGGGATTATTGCCGGAGTTATTCAGTTGATTCTAGGTTTTATCCGCGCCGGAAGTATCTCCAATTATTTTCCAAATAACGTTATCGAAGGGATGCTGGCGGGTATCGGAATCATTATTATTTTGAAGCAGCTGTCACACGCTGTGGGTTTTGATAAAGATTACGAAGGTCATCAGTCGTTATTCGATAATGGATTCAACACAGGCTATTTCACAGAATTGTTCGCGGCTATACATCCTGGAGCAATCATTGTGACCTTAGTTTCAATGGGAATTCTGCTAGCTTGGGATAATGTGGCGACTCTGAAAAGAATGAAACTATTACCTGGCGCTTTGGTAGCTGTAATTGCGGGGATTTTGATAAATGAGTTTTTCAAATTATCTGGTAGTTCATTAGCCATTTCTCCGGAACATTTGGTTACGCTTCCTGTTCCAACAACTTTGGACGAATTCAAGAATCTGATAACTTTTCCTGATTTTAATGGATTCACTAATCCTAAAGTTTGGATCACAGGTGCAACAATTGCGATTGTAGCTTCTATTGAGACTTTGCTTTGTATTGAAGCTTCGGACAGACTGGATGTGAAAAGAAGAATTACCGACACCAACCTGGAGCTTAAAGCACAGGGAATCGGAAACCTGATCAGTTCATTTATCGGTGGTTTACCGATGACATCTGTTGTGGTAAGAAGTTCTGCCAATGCAAGTGCTGGTGCAACGTCCAAAATTTCGGCTATTATTCACGGGGTTTTGTTATTGATTTGTGTATTAACCATTCCTATTATATTGAATTTGATACCTTTAGCAACATTAGCAGCGGTGTTGATTCTGGTTGGTTATAAATTGGCAAAGCCTGCAACCTTCAAGCATTTTTGGCATAATGGAAAGTATCAGTTTATTCCGTTTTTGGCGACTGTAGTAGCTGTTGTTGCAACAGACCTTCTGAAAGGTGTAGGAATTGGATTATTGATTTCAATAATTTATATCCTACAGGGAAATATGAAGCGGGCTTATTACCTCAGCAGAGAAACTTTAAACGACGCCGATGAAATTACCATCAAACTGGCAGAAGAAGTTTCTTTCCTGAATAAAGCAGCAATCAAAAAAACATTGAAGAATATCAAATCTGGTTCAAAAGTAATTATAGACGCCAAGACGACTTCATATATAACAACAGATGTCTTGGAAATGATTCAGGATTTTGCCAATGTGAGAGCAAAAGAAGAAGATATAGAGGTGGAGTTGGCAGGCTTCAAAACATCTTACAGAGATTACGCCAGCGATCAGGATTCTCACGTGGTAATCAATCATAAGAGAGCTATGTAATCAATTATTATTAAATTTTAACAATCAAAAAAACACATATTTAAACATTAAAAAATATGAAAGCACATACTTCAGAAACACAATCTACTATTACCCCGGAAAAGGCATTACAAATTCTACAGGAAGGGAATACAAGATTTGTCAACAATTTAAAAGCAAACAGAGATCTTTTGGAACAGGTCAACGCGACTCGAGCCGGGCAATGGCCTTTCGCTGTTATATTAAGCTGTATCGATAGCCGTACATCGGCAGAATTGATTTTTGACCAAGGTCTTGGTGATGTTTTCAGTGTGAGAATCGCAGGAAACTTCGTGAATCAGGATATTCTTGGCTCTATGGAATTTGGCTGTAACGTAGCTGGTTCTAAACTGGTTGTAGTTCTTGGTCACACCAAATGTGGCGCTTTGAAAGGAGGTTTAGATTCCGCAGCTATCGAAGGCTTGGGAATGGACAACTTGAATCATTTGATCGGGCATTTTGATCCAATCATCAAAAGTATAATTAAAGATGGCGAAGAACGCTCTTCTAAAAACGAAGATCTTTTGGAGAGGCTGAACCATCATAATGTGAAACACGCGATAGAAGACATCCGAAAACAAAGTTCTACTTTGAGACAAATGGAAGATGATGGCAAAATCAAAATCGTGGGCGCAAATTACGACGTGGAAACTGGCGTTGTAACTTGGTTATAGGAAATATTTTTTCTTCATACAATTAGGGTGGTAGGCCGGGTAATTTATTATCCGGCTTACTTTTTTTTCATTAAATGTTGAAATATATCTCTAACCATCATTGATTGTATATTTCAATATGATATTATAAAATGACGAATTATTTTATACCTTTATAAAAAAACTATGAGAAAATTTTTACCTCTTTTCCTTTTATCTTTCGCATTGGGTCACGGTCAGGATTATGGTCTCAATGAAAATTTCGAGAACGAAAGTACATCGCCGCGCTGGACCACACTTGATTTGGATGGTGATGGTAAGACCTGGCATTTACAAGCCGCGCAGGACTGGACCACAGCATTGGGTTTCACGGGATATGTTTACGTCTCTGATTCCTATGACACAGCAGCCAATCTGCAGCTTAACCCGAATAATGTGTTGGTCTCACCCACATTTATTTATGAGTTACCACGGATTAAAGCTGGCAATAACACCATAGGCATCTCGTTCAGAATTTCTGCTGCGGATGCTGTGAAATTTTCAGAAAGCTATGCCGTCTATCTTTTACCGGCCAATCAAACATTCACAGGCAATGAAACACCGCTTTTCTTCGAAACTTTGACCACCGGATCAACTTCCCGATATATCTTTGTTGACCATTTTAACTGGGAAATAATGGGCAAGGAGATGAAGCTATATTTCCGTCATTTCAATAGCCCTAATCAAAGAGCTCTAGTCATTGATGATATCAGTAATTTCAACACTACAATGTCTGTTACTGATGTCACTCAGAAAAATAAGACGGTGATCTCTCCTAATCCGGCAAAGCGTTTTGTAAAAATCAGTCTCAAGGATGAGACCATCCGAAAAATAGAAATCATCGATATTAGCGGACGTGCGCAGGACGTTCTGTTTAAGAATGGCGAGGTGGATGTGCAGAGACTAAAAGCCGGAATCTATTTTATCAGAATCGACACAGATCGATCTTCCTACATTAATAAATTTATCAAGGAGTAAAAAGGTCTTTACTTTCCGTTGAAAGCCGTCATCGTATTCTGAACACCAGCAAACACAAAAGACAACGCTGCCTGAGAAAATTTATCAATTCTTTCAGGTAGTTTTTCTCTTTCCTCTTCTGTCCATTTTCCGAGAACATAATCGGCTTGTTTACCTTCGGAAAAATCAGCAGAAATACCAAATCTTAATCTGGTGTAATTCTGAGTATTGAGTTGTGATTGGATACTTTTCAGTCCGTTGTGTCCGGCATCAGAACCTTTCATTTTCATTCTCAAAGAACCAAAAGGTAATGCTAAATCATCGGTAATAATCAGAATGTTTTCTAACGGAATATTTTCTTTTTGCATCCAGAATTTGACAGCGTTTCCGGAAAGATTCACGTAAGTATCAGGTTTCAGAACAAAGACTTTTCTGCCTTTATATTTACCTTCAGCCAATAATCCGAAATTGGAAGACTTGAAAGGCGCTTCTATCTTTTCAGCAATTTTCTCTGCGACTTTGAAACCGATATTGTGTCGGGTTTCTGCATATTCTTCTCCTTTATTACCGATTCCGACAATCAAATATTTCATTTCTAAATCTATTTATTTAGCGTACTCAAAAGCTACAGTACCCATTACAGACGCTCCTAAAGTTGGATAAGCATCTTTGTCATAAGTATAATTGAAATTAGCCGTTAAGGTTTCAACATTAGATACCACCTTCGCAGTCTTGTAATTATTAACCGAAAGACCAGACACAACGTTATTATCCAAATCAAAATGTGAACTGACTAATTTGAAAGCTAACGGTAAAGTTCCTAAAGGATTTTTGTTGGTATCGAAACTACTCAATGTTGTTGTTAAAACTATTGGCGTGCTTGTAACTGGACCTGGAGCAGTGGTTAGAGAGTATTTAAAATTAGTCAAATTGTTATTCCCGGCAAAGGTATAATCTGTCTGTAATGTAAACATTTCTGTGGTATTGGTGCCATCTTTTATCTTAGTAACAATACTTTTGATTTTATCCGACGCATAATTGTAATTGGTTGAAGAAACATAAATCACAGTCCCACTGGAAGTTGTTGTATTACCTTCCGATTTCACCAATTTTCCACTTAGGTAAGTAAGATTTTGAGTGTTAATCGTAGTGTCACCAGAAGTTGCATCTTGATTCTTATAAACGATTTTGGTAATATCATCACCTGTGTAAGTCAGCGTATAAGTGAAAGAATTATCATCTGAAGTTACACTTGTTAATTTACCTCCTGTGTAATTGTAATTAGCAACAACCTTATCCCCAACGTCATCTGTTGTCGTAACTTTTTTTATGTTTTTAATGGTAGAATTATTTCCACCAACTTCCGTTTCATAGTCTAAACCTCTTAAAAAGTCACCGTTTTCGTCCTGATTTGGACTGCAAGATGAGATGATGTATAATCCGAATATATAATAAATTATGTTTTTCATTGTCTGATTTCTGTTTTGCAAAGTTAATTTTTTAAAATCAAAATATTGAAGGTTAATGATAATCAAAATATTGTTCAGAATTCTTGTCTTTTAATTGATTCAGTTCTTCAACGAAAATATTTAATTGCTTTTCATTCAGATTACCATTTCTTTTGTAAATTTCTATTCTTCTGGAGAGCTCTGAGTTATAAAATTGTTTGAATTTTTCATTCGTTTCCTGCTTGCTCCACAAGTCAAAATATTCGCACATTGCCGATAGAAAACTTTGCAATTCTTCCTCTGTTTTTTCATCTACATTTTTGCTAAATGCAGTTACAGAACAGTAAATTGGCTTTTTTCCCGAATCAATTTTATCCATAAACGCTTTGTATTGATCATCAATCAAAGCTTCAATTTGTTCTTTGTTGAAAGAAACATTTTCGTTAATATCTCTCAGTTTTACAAAATCAGCAGCACTATTATTTTTATTAAAGATATAATCCGCATAAACTACCAATTCACCTTTTCCCAAACCCGGCGAAATCCCATAATGTTCCGAAAGATAAAAAAGTGCCGGCTCAGAATAATCGGTTTCATCTTTCAGACTGGCAATGAACAGTTCGATTTTCGTTCCGTCTTTATCTTCCGCAATCCGTTTCTCCAAGTTTTTATAAGATTGATAATCATAAAGCGTATCCGATGCTTTTTTGAAATATCTAATAGGCGACTCTGCACTGTAAGTCCGGAAACCATTGGCTGACACATATTTTTTATTGTACAAAACGCCATCCATCCTGTACATATTTTTCCGGTACGGATAATAAAAATCAATTGTATTTCTAATTGATTTTTTATCAGAATTAAATTCAATGGAATATACCGGAACCGACTTGTCTTTAGAATTAAATCTCACCGAAGTTCCGCTCAAACTATCTGCTTCACTTAGAAAAATCATTTCTTTGTCGTAATGGTATTTTAAGATTTGAGCGTTGCAAAAGGAGATTACTATTGTAAAAATCAATACAATAATTTTCTCTCCGATAATATTAATTGGAAATCGATTCATTAGAACTAAAATAACTTTTTAAGCCAAAATCCGATTCAAAACAAGATTCACCTCGTCTACATTCGTCACGTGATCTTTTCGCATCATCAGCTGATTATTCTTTTCTTTTAACGTCGCTTCTTTAGGATTTTGTGTGAGATAAGCAATTATTTTTTTGAATTTCTCGCTTTGATAAAATTTGTCCTGAGGATTCGCTGGGAAATAACCAAGGAAAACTTTATTCTTCACCACCAGCTTGTCAAATCCAATTTCTGCAGCAAACCATTTCAGCTCAACAGATTTCAGAAGATTAATGGCTTCATCCGGCAATTCTCCAAAACGATCTTTCAACTCATTTTCAAACTGTTGCAATTCTTTCGCATTCTGAATTTCTGCCAATTTTTGATAAAGTGACAAACGTTCTTCCGTAGAACTCACATAATCATCAGGCAGCATCAATTCCAAATCGGTATCGATATTCACTTCTTTGCTTGATTTGAATAGCTTGTTTCGGTCTTCTTCATTTTCAAACAGATTCTCAAAATTCTCATCATCCTTCAACTCTTCCAAAGCTTCCTGCATCATTTTTTGATACGTTTCAAATCCCATTTCGTTGATGAATCCACTTTGTTCTCCACCCAACAAATCTCCCGCACCCCGGATTTCCAAATCTTTCATCGCAATCTGGAAACCACTTCCAAGGTCAGAAAACTGCTCAATGGCCTCAAGACGTTTTCTCGCATCGGAAGTCATCATATCAAACGGCGGAGTTATCAGATAACAAAATGCTTTTCGGTTGCTTCGCCCGACTCTTCCACGCATTTGGTGCAAATCTGCCATCCCAAATTTGTGAGCATCATTAATGAAGATCGTATTTGCATTGGGAACGTCCACTCCACTTTCTATAATTGTAGTTGCTACCAGAACGTCATATTTTCCTTCCATATAATCAAGGACATTCTGCTCCATTTGTTTTCCTTCCATTTGTCCGTGCGCAGTAATGACTTTTGCATCAGGAACCAATCTTTGGATTAATCCTGCAATGTCTTTCAGATTTTCAATCCTATTATTGATGAAGTAAACCTGGCCGTCGCGCTGCAATTCATATGAAACTGCATCCCGGATAATTTCCTCATTGAAACCAACAATACTTGTATCTACAGGCTGACGGTTTGGCGGAGGTGTTTTGATAACGGATAAGTCTCTCGCAGCCATTAATGAAAATTGCAAAGTTCTCGGAATTGGCGTTGCAGTCAATGTCAAAGTATCAACATTGGTTTTCATCGTCTTCAATTTATCTTTGACAGAAACTCCGAATTTATGCTCTTCATCAATAATCAATAATCCCAAATTCTTGAATTTAACTTTATCCGAAGCCAATTGATGCGTTCCAATCACGATATCTATTTTTCCGTCTTTCAAACCTGCCAAAGTTTCAGATTTTTGTTTGGCAGTTCTGAATCTATTGAGATAAGAAATATTCACCGGAAAATCTTTTAATCTGTCTTTGAAACTTCTGTAATGCTGGAAAGCCAAAATTGTTGTAGGAACCAAAATTGCAACCTGTTTACTGTCTGTAGCAGCTTTGAAAGCCGCACGAATTGCAACTTCTGTTTTCCCAAAACCAACATCACCACAAATCAATCGGTCCATCACGCCTTCATCTTCCATATCTTTTTTGACATCTATTGTCGCTTTTTCCTGGTCTGGCGTATCTTCGTAAAGGAAACTTGCCTCCAACTCATTTTGAAGATAAGAATCCGGCGAATATTGGAACCCTTTTGCGGTTTTTCTTTCCGCATATAATTTAATCAAATCAAAAGCAATCTGCTTAACTTTGGCTTTTGTTTTTTGTTTTAAGGATTTCCAAGCCGGCGAACCGAGTTTGCTCAGAACAATTTCCCTTCCGTCTGGTCCGTTGTATTTAGAAATTTTATGAAGTGAATGAATACTTACGTAAAGCAAATCTCCATTTTTATAAATCAGTTTGAAACATTCCTGGATTTTTCCATCGTTATTGACCTTAACCAAACCCATAAACTTTCCGATTCCATGGTCAATATGAGCTATATAATCTCCAACCTTCAACGACATTAAATCTTTGAGTGTCAATTGCTCCGACTTCGCAAAAGTATCTTTGGACTGGTACCGCTGATAACGGTCAAAAATCTGATGATCTGTGTAAACCAGAATTTTATTTTCGGAATCCACAAAACCTTCGTGCAATTCGGATTTGAAACTTTTGAACGGAATCTCGTGTTCCAATTCTTCAAAAATAGATTCTAATCTTTCTTTTTGTTTTTCACTCGAAAATGAAATCCAAGTATCAAAACCTTGGCCTTGCTTTTCTTCCAAATTCTGAATCAATAATTCGAAATTTTTATGAAAACTCGGCTGTTGTGTTTGGTTGAGTTCTACATTGTGAATCTTTGGAAGTTCAAATGGCTGAGAACTGAAATCGATCGTTTTGAACTTGATTAATTTATTCTGAAATTCCGATTCAGAAATGAATAATTCGTCCGGAGTTCTATGCTTGATGTCTTTGCTAAGTGTTTCAAATTTCTCCAATGCTTTTTCGTGAAAATCTCTGATTCTTTTTGTCGAAAGGAAAAGGTTTTTTGAAACGATAAAACTGTCATTAGGCAACAATTCAAAGAAAGAGACTTTGCTTCCGGAAATAGAAAAATTCATATTGGAAACCAACTGAAACTCATCAATCTTATCCAAAGAAAGTTGAGATTCTATATCAAAGGTTTTGATGCTTTCCACTTCATTTCCGAAAAATGTGATCCGGAATGGTTTTTCATTAGAGAAAGAAAAAACATCTACAATCCCGCCGCGGACGGAGAATTCGCCCGGTTCGGAAACAAAATCCGTTTGGTTGAATTGATAATGATTCAGCAGCTCATCCACAAAATCAAAATCCAATTGGTCACCGACTTTTATCTGATGAGAAATAGCTTTGAAATCTTCCTTTTTCAAAACTTTTTCAGATAATGCACCAATAAAAGCGACAATCACTTTCGGAGATTTTCCTGAATTGAGTTTATTGATGACTTCGGTTCTCAAAACCAAATTAGCATTCTGAGTTTTCTCTATTTGGTAAGGTTCAAGATGCGTTGCAGGAAAATAAAGAACCTGATCTTTTCCGAGCAAATCTTCCATTTCCGCATTGATGTAAAGCGCATCTTCTTTGTCATCAATCAGATAAAGAATGGTTTTGTTCTGAGTTAAAAACAATTCCGAAGCGAGAATTGAAACCGAAGAACCGGCACTTCCTTTAACTGAAATATGCTGATGTTTTGATATTTGTGAAAAAATCTCATTCCCGAATTGTTTCTGAAGCAAGTCTGGCAATAGATTTTGATTGATTTTTTTTAATTCCATTATGAAAGCTATAAACGCAAAAAGCGATTCCGAGAAAATTCGGAACCGTTATTTATTGACAAAGATACTATTTTTCAAAAAAATTAGTTTTAATTTTACATTCTTAAACTATGAACTTTTGAAATTAAATTTCAAAATACCTGCCATTTTTTGTGTGCTTTTTCTTCTTTTCCTACAATGTAAAGATGATGACGCATCTATTTTTCGTGCTTATGTGGAAGGGAAATTTACCTATTCTGATGGGAAATTTTTAGAACAACCAATCCATCTTGTCGTCGATAAAAAAATAATTGCAGCAAGTTTCCCAAAAGAAAGCGGCAGTTTTGTTTTGGCAGGGCCTTATGAAAAAGGCATCTATAGACTTCAATTAAAAGATTTTAAAATCCAATCTTTTTCTACTGATACAAAAGGCTGTAAAATCTCCAGTGACTCTCTAAGCATAGAGATTCTTGATGGTGTAACTTACGTTATTTTCAATAATATTACTGTAAAATGATAAAAAAATCTATTCTTTTTTTCTTTGTCATTTTTTCGATTTTTGTTTCATCACAACGTAGAAAACAGAGCTGGACAGACGATGTTCGTTCTTCGATAGACCCGCACGTGAAAATAATGCTTCCGCTTGGCGATAATTTTTTGAAAGATTCCTTTAGCTATTTTTACGGATTCGGAATTGGTGGAAATCTGAATCTTTATAAAAATTTCGGAATTGGTGTAGAATACACTTACTTCCTGGCTAACGTGAAAAACGGAGATAAATTCGGTTATCTGGGCGCGCCGTCTATGAATAATTTTGATTGGTACGTTTTCCATAAAAATAAAATCACGGAAGAGTTTTTTGTAGAAGAGATCGCAGGTTACAGCACGTACCGAATGAAAAGTCCTTATCTGGATAATTCTGGCAAATTTTCTGAAGGAAATGGCGGACTCACCTTCGGAGCAAAAGCCATTTACACCATTGATAACGAAGGATTCCAGCAAGTGGTTTTCGGGACAAAACTCAATTTCTATAATGCTAGAATCGGTAACCAAAATCCTGATATTGCCGATTATTACTCAAAAGCCTTATTTCTCAACTTCAGTTTAGCGTATCGTTATAATTTTTAAGCCGTTTTTAAGTTGTTATAATTTCTGGTTAAAGTTTTTTATTATTAATTTTAAATCAATTAATACTATACATTTGTCTAACCAAAAAATCATCAAACAATGAAAAATTTATTCACAACATTGCTATTGACATTCGGATTAGGAATGGCTTCAGCACAAGCAACACCAGCTGCTGCAACTCCAACTAAAAAACAAGTTCAAAAAACAGAGAAAAAAACAACAAAATCTGTAGAGGCACAGGCTGCAAAAGTTGCCAACACGCCTGATGTAAAAATGAAAAAAGACGGAACTCCGGATAAACGATACAAAGCCAATAAAATGCTGAAAAAGGATGGAACTCCTGATAAGCGCTATAAGGCCAACAAATAATTTTCCTAATCGGTGAAGAAGAAAGGGACAATTAATTTTTCATAACTTTTATTTTTTTAAGACTTTACAAAATTTGTGAAGTCTTTTTTGGTTCACGATTTGATTATATCTTGAAATCAAACCATAAAATATATTGTTATGAGCCCAAAACCAATGCTAACGCTTTCTGAAGTTATGGAGAAGCTTCGACAAAAAGGAATTACAGACGAGGTAAGAATGACGGAGGACAAAAGATTCGTCATCAGTGGAACAGAAAAATCTTATCATGCAGAAGATCTGAAAATCATTCGTGTTTATAGATTCGAAGGCGCAAGTGATCCAGATGATAACATTGCACTTTATTTAGTTGAAGATGTATATGGCAATAAAGCGATGATTATCGATTCTTATGGCGCCAATAGTAATTACGAAGGTCGCGAATTTGATGATTTTATAAAATCTCTTCCGACAGAAGAAAAAGAAGAATTCGATTTCTAAATGAAAATACAGATATAAAAAAGCTTTTCTGAAAACTGAAAAGCTTTTTTTACTAAATTTTGATAACAAGGAGTGACTTTTTCAAACCATCTTCAATACCTTTCCAGTAGAAGTTGAAGAATGAACGTTCTTTATTTCTTTCAACATATATATCCACAGATTCCGGGAATTGTTGAGAATCTTTTTTCACGACTAGATTCGCAATCGCAGACAGGAATTTCTTTTCCTTTTTCGTGTCTTTATCTATCAGATTGACTTTCAAATCTTTGTGTGCAATTCGGAATTTTCCGTTCATCACATCATTATTCCCTTTGAAATCATAATTGAGACTCGTAATAGTTCCGGTCGCGGTAATATTCATATAAGGCTTGATGAACGGGTTGATGTCATTGGCGGGAAGATTATTGATATAGCCACCAATGGTGAAATTGTCACGCATATTTGCTGTGTCGAAATTCCAATTCACTTTCATGGGAGATATGCCCATAAATTTGCAATTGATAACAATTGGAACCTTCGTATTGGCTCCTTTTTGTTTATTGGAGTTAAGGTTTTTCACGTTCATATTGAAGTTGGTAAAAAACACTTTTCCAGGTCCATTGGAATCTGGCTTGTCTTCTTCGTACACCAGCTTTGAGTTCGCAAGATACAGATTATCAATAATTAAAGGGAATTTTATGTTTCTCAACAATTTGGAATAAAGCAGTTTTTCTTTCGGATTATCTTTGGGAATTTTACTACGGAAAATGTTGGCATCTACATTGTCTAGTTTTGCATTTTTGAGATGAAGATTCAGTTCATCTTCAAGTTTCCAGTTAATTCCCGACAAAAGTACCCGGTCTGCAGAGATCGTAAACTGGTCATTTTCCATAGGAATTGTCTTCACAAACTCTGCTCTAGACATTTTTGGAATTAATTTAAAATATTTTAAATCAATGGATTGAGAAGTTAAATTGAAACTTGACAAAGTCATATTATAATACTTTCCAGAATCGTAGAAAAATGTATTTCCAACTATTTTATAATCTTTGAATTGGAAAGGCAATTTGTTTTTCGATGTTTCTTCATTCATCAAAAATTCTTTGACATTTGCGTCGAATTTTGCAATTGAAAATGACTTTTCTCCATTAGACTTTAACATTGAAAGGTTTCCGTTTTTAATATCAATATTTGCAAAATTTAAGTCGATTCCGTTTTTCTTTGGATTTTTTGGCTTGATGATTTTCTGGTCACGATTTTGAATGATAAATTCCGGATTGATGAATTGTGCATTTTTCAGATTCAATTTAGTTTTATCAAAAACCAAATCATTGAAAGACACTTTCTTGCTTTTGATATTGAAAAGGCTTTTCTGTTTCGTAAAACTTTTCTCCCAATCTTTGAAGTCCAAAACAGACTTAAGTTCAAAATCATTGATTTCCAATTGACCATCTTTGGTTTTTATATCGCTGGAATTGATAGTGTAAACATCGCTGATTCTGACAAAAAAATCTTTTGCTGTTATTTTGTAACTATCCAAGGCAAATGGCAATTCGTCAGGATTATCATTCAAACTCAGGTTTTTGATTTCGAGATTGAGATTTTGGGCAGAGAATACTTTTGAGTCATCCGGATTTATAACTTCGATGTTTCCTTTGGTAATATCAATATTCCTTATTAGAAAAGGCATCGGCTCTTTGACGGAATCTTTGGTTTTCTTTTGAGCCAATCTTATCTTTAGTTTTGGATTTGTCAACCGGATAGAATTGGTATTGATTTGCTTATTTTTAATCAAATCAATGATTCCCAATCTACCGACATTCAAACCACTTACAAATCCATCAATTGCCAAGACTTTTTTGTCATTAGGATTTTTGGATTTAATTAAAATTCCGTCCGCCGAAATGCTTCCGCTGAGAATCTCGACATTCAAAGTTTTATAAGTTATCTCGTAAGGCGTTTTATTTTTGATGTAATCGGGAAGTTGGTATTTCAGCCAAAGACTGAATCCAATGTTAATAATCAATATAAGGAGCAAAATACTTCCGAGAACTATTCCGCTGATTTTTAAAGTTTTTTTCATCCAATTTTTTCTAACTAATTGATTACTAAAAACCGTTCCAACTTTAAACCGTCAGCTCCACCACATAACCTTCGTGTCCGCGAATATTGATGAAATCATCACCTTCAAAAGCAAGATATTGTCCCTTGATTCCCTTCAAAACACCATTGAATTCTGGTTTTTTATCCAAAGTGAAAACATTGATCTTCTCAGGTTTCTCATAAGGAAAATCGAGTTTGATGATATTATCCTCGCTCACCGCAAACTTTTTGAAATCATTAGGAAAATAGTCTGTAATTTTATTTCGGAAATCTATCAAATCTAAGGTGTCTTCATAATCATCCAAAAGCATTTTTTTCGGATTGGTTTTATCGGCAACGTGTTTTTTCAGTTCAACCTCAATCATTCCTGCTTCGTAACGGTTGTCGGTAATTGCGATTGGCAAAGCGAAAGTGGCACCTTGGTCTATCCATCTTGTCGGGATTTGCGTTTCTCTAGTAACTCCCACCTTCACATCGCCCGTGTAAGCCAGATAGACAATATGCGGAACCAGTTGAATCTGTTTTTCCACTTCCAAATCTCTCTCGGAAATTCCAAGATGAGCAGTTGACAATTCCGGACGGATAATTGTGTCACTCGCATACGGACTTTCGAAGAAGCATTTTTTGCAGAAGCCCATTCGGTAGATCTTCTCATCGCTTCCGCAATTCACGCACTCGTAACCAATATGTTTAATGTGAAGTTCTTTCCCGAAAAGCTGATTCATATTAATCAAATCACCTTTCAGATTAAGGAAATACTGAATTGGTTGTCCGTTTTGGGAAATCATTTTTAGAATTTGTCCGGAGAATTGCATATTAAGAAGAGATTTAAATAGGCATTAAAAGTAGGGATTTTTACAATAAGGTTCCAAAAATTAAAAAATTGGCTATTCCGATATTAAAAGATATATTTGCCACAATTAAAACATTTATTATGAAAAATATTTATGCATTTTTATCATTATTGATAACGTCATTCATTTTCGCACAAACCACTATCTATTCGGAGAGTTTTGGAACTCCTGCGGCTACAACTTTATTGACAGCTTATACTGGCTACCAAAATAGTGCTCCTATTACTTATTCCGGGACTGCAGACGTTAGAACATCTACGCCTTCTGATTATGCTGGCGCAAGTGCAAGTGGCTGTGTGTTTTTGGGATCTTTCACAACAGCTTCTGGTACACCAGCAAAAACACTTATTATTAGTGGAATCAATACTTTGAACTTTACCAACCTTACTCTTTCGTTTGGTCATCAAAAAGGAACAAATGCCGGAAGTAATGAATTGAAAGTAGAAGTAAGTTCTGATGGCTCAAATTGGACACCAATGACCTATACGAGACCAACAGGTTCTGGAACTTCCACTTGGCTTATGATTACAGCAGCCGGAACAATCCCTGCAACGTCTACACTTTCAATAAGATTCACAAATCCTTTAGATTCCAATGTAGGCTTCCGGGTGGATGATGTGAAGGTGACAGGAATTCAAACTCTGGCAGTAAACAATTCTAAAAAAGAAAAATTCAACATCTATCCAACCGTTGTCAGTAATGGCATTATCTATGTGACTTCCGCAAGCAATCAAACTAAGAAAATCACTATTTATGATTCTACTGCAAAATTGGTAATCAGCAGAGGAACGGATAAAGAAATCAATGTATCTCAACTTACTAAAGGGACTTACGTGATCAACGTGGAAGAAAATGGTGTAGTTGAATCTAAAAAATTCATTGTTAAATAAATAATTAACAAATTGATATTAAAAGAATCTCTGAATAAGGGATTCTTTTTTTTGTTAAATCCTTATATTCGCAACACAATTGATGTTATGAACTATTTAGTTACCGGCGGAAGCGGATTCATTGGTTCTCATTTGGTAGAACAACTTTTAAAAAATGGACATTCTGTCATTAACCTTGACAACTTCGACGATTTTTATGATTATAAGGTGAAGGTTAAAAATACTTTAGCATCTACTAATATTTCTATCGATTTTAATTTTAACGATAAAGAAAATGATATTAATAATTTGATATCATTAACAAAATCAGAATCTTATCATCTATATTTTCAGGATATCCGTGATAAACAAGGACTGGAAGAAATTTTCAAACAACATCGAATTGATCTGGTCATTCACCTAGCTGCTTTGGCAGGTGTCCGCCCTTCCATTGAAAGACCTTTGGATTATGAAGCCGTGAACATTCGTGGGACAATGAATCTTTGGGAGTTGTGTAATGAATTTGGAATTAAAAAATTCGTCTGCGCCTCATCTTCCAGTGTTTATGGCAACAATGAAAAAATTCCTTTTTCTGAAACGGACAATGTTGATAATCCGATTTCGCCTTATGCTGCGACAAAAAAAAGTGGAGAAATCTTAGGCCACGTTTACCATCATCTTTATAATATAGATATGATTCAGCTAAGGTTTTTCACAGTTTACGGACCGAGACAAAGACCGGATTTGGCGATTCACAAATTCACTAAACTGATTTCTGAGAATCAAGAAATTCCTTTCTACGGTGATGGTTCCACAGCGAGAGATTATACTTTTATCGATGACATTATTGATGGGATATTAAAATCAATAAAATATCTTGAGGAAAATGATGATGTTTATGAAATCCTAAATCTTGGAGAAAGTGAGGTTATTAATTTGAACC
>Ga0308157_10002603_pt1 | contig 28793 bp, 22 predicted proteins | sample PhyBR1_FD_201035 | JGI IMG/M metagenome (GOLD analysis project Ga0308157, IMG submission 201035) | Phyllosphere microbial communities from UC Gill Tract Community Farm, Albany, California, United States - DLSLB.R1 | ecosystem: Host-associated > Plants > Phyllosphere > Unclassified | place: USA...
CGAATTGCCGCAGGCGAACGCGGGCACGATGCGGCGGTTGCCCCAGTCCCGTGACGGCGGGGAACGGCTAAGCGATGATTTCTTCGCCGATGGGCGCCGTGTTTATTTCCACGAGGCGTTGCTGCCTGTGTCGGACGATCCAGGGCTTCGCGCGTTCGGGGTGGGGGACCTGGATCGTCAGCCCTATCTCTATGATCCGCGCGACGGCATGGTGTACGTGGGCACGCAGAGCTTTGATGCGGCGCATGCGCCTTATCGGCTGCTTAGCGAACACGGCCAGCATCTGAAGCAGGCGCTGTTCACCGGCCGGGACGGTATTTACTTCTATAACAATGAAAAACGGCGGATGGAGCGGGCCGGCGACGACCCGTTCGCCTCCGGCGGATTTACCGCGCTGTCGCCTTTCGTGTTCTGGGACGGCAAGCAGGTGCTGTTTTTGAAGGGGGCGGAATCTTGGGGCTCGTCCCGCGGCGGCGGTGGGCTGGTTTCCCGCTCGACGCTGATCAAGCGCATGAAGGACGCACCGAGCGGCGAATGGAAAAAACTGGGCGATGTGTATCACCAGTTCGGTTCGGTCTGGCAAAACGGCGACCAGCGGTATTACCTGGATCAGACGGGCAGCAGCCAGCTGGTCTTCAGCCCCATTTACCGGATCATGGACCGCGAAACGGCGGATTTCCTGCTGCGGTCGCAGCAGACCCTGGAGATCCGGATGGACGATATCCGCAAGCTGATCCGGGGCGGAAAGCTGGTGGTGCCGGCCAGCGACGAGGTACTTGAAGCGAAGGTCCGGTATCGGGGGTTCCTGTCCTGGTTTTGACCCGTCTTGAAAAGTGCCTGATAGCCCCCACATCAGTAGGGTCTCCGGGATGCCAGGCGCGGTTGCCGCCCCGGGATGCCCCGTTATTTGTCCCTAATTTTTTCGACCTTCACGTAAAACTATGAGCCAAACCGCCACGTCTTCCACGTCCGAAACCCTGGGGTTCCAGGCCGAGGTGAAGCAGCTGCTGCACCTGATGATCCATTCGCTGTACAGCAACAAGGAAATTTTCCTGCGCGAGCTGGTGTCGAACGCATCGGACGCTTGCGACAAGCTGCGTTTTGAAGCCATCGACCAGCCCGAGCTGCTGGAAGGCAATGGCGAACTGGCTATCACGGTCAGCTATGACAAGGCCGCTCGCACGATCACGATTTCGGACAACGGCATCGGCCTGTCGCGAGACGAGGCCGTGGCCAACCTGGGCACGATCGCGCGTTCCGGCACGCGGGAGTTCTTTTCCCAGCTGACGGGCGACAAGCAGAAGGACGCGCAGCTGATCGGCCAGTTTGGCGTCGGCTTCTATTCGTCGTTCATCGTGGCCGACAAGGTCACGGTGGTCAGCCGCCGCGCTGGCGCCACGGACGCAATCCAGTGGGAATCGGACGGCCAGGGCGAATTCACGATTGCCGCCGCCGAGAAATCCACGCGCGGCACCGACGTGACGCTGCACCTGCGCGCCGATGAAGACGAATTGCTGAACGGCTGGAAGCTGCGCGAGATTCTGCGCCGCTATTCCGACCACATCTCCTTGCCGATCCGCATGGCCAAGGAAGAGTGGGATCAAGAGAAGGGCGAACAGGTCAAGACCGACGAACTGGAAACGGTGAACCAGGCGAATGCGCTGTGGGCCCGTAGCAAGTCGGACGTGACGGAAGAGCAGTACCGCGAGTTCTACAAGACGGTGTCGCACGACTACGACGATCCGTTGGCCTGGACGCACAACCGCGTGGAAGGCCGTAGCGAATATACGCAGCTGCTGTATGTGCCGAAGCATGCCCCGATGGACATGTGGGACCGCGACGGCCGCCATGGCGTGAAGCTGTACGTGAAGCGCGTTTTCATCATGGACGACGCCGACCAGCTGTTGCCGTCGTACCTGCGCTTTGTGCGCGGCGTGATTGATTCCGCCGACCTGCCGCTGAACGTGTCGCGCGAAATCCTGCAGGAAAGCCGTGACGTGCGCGCGATCCGCGAAGGGTCGGCCAAGCGCATCCTGTCGTTGCTGGAAGACCTGGCCGAGAACAAGGCGGAAGACTACGCCACGTTCTGGTCGGAATTCGGCCAGGTGCTGAAGGAAGGCGCGGGCGAAGACTCGGCCAACCTGGAACGTATCGCCAAGCTGATGCGTTTTGCGTCCACGCATTCGGGCGATCAGGCGCAGACGGTGTCGTTCGCCGACTACGTGTCGCGCATGAAGGAAGGCCAGGACAAGATCTACTACGTGACGGCGGATACGTTCGCCGCGGCCAGCAACAGCCCGCATCTGGAGATCTTCCGCAAGAAGGGCATCGAAGTGCTGCTGCTGTCGGACCGCGTGGACGAATGGATGCTGTCCTACCTGCGCGAATTCGATGGCAAGTCGCTGGTGTCGGTCGCCAAGGGCGGCCTGGACCTGGCCGAACTGGCCGACGAAGAAGAAAAGAAGCACCAGGCCGAAGTGGCCGAGGACTTCAAGCCCTTGGTCGAGCGTCTGCAGAAGACGCTGGAAGACCAGGTTAAGGAAGTGCGCGTGACCTTGCGTCTGGTGGATTCGCCGGCGTGCGTGGTGGTGGGCCAGAATGAACTCAGCCCGCACCTGCTGCGTATGCTGAAGGCCGCCGGCCAGGAAGCGCCGAACGTGAAGCCGGTGCTTGAAATCAACCCGGAACACCCGCTGCTGGCGCGCATTCGCGCGGCGGAAGACGTCGAGTTCGACCAATGGGCACGTCTGCTGCTGGACCAGGCCCTGCTGGCCGAAGGCGCACAGATCGCGGATCCGGCGGCTTTCGTGAAACGGTTGAACGCGCTGCTGCTGAAGTAAGCGGTACGCGTGGTGAAGAAAAGGGCACCTGGGAGGTGCCCTTTTTTTGTTGCCGCGATGCCAACATTACCGCTCGGTACTTTTTTCCTAAAACTGATCGTCAGACTGCCAAAAAATCCCGATCGGTAATAAATAGCGGCCTTTGTCCTCGAAGGGGCCATAAACTTGAAGCATTGGCTCAGGTGCAATCATCGCTGCTGGAACAAGTCGCCGCCGGCACAGAACGCACGCTGATCGAACGCCTGGGCCGGTGGATCACATCGAACACCCGCAAACACGCTAAACGGTGGGAATAAGCACCGCGTCCAGGGCCAGCGCGCCTTGGCCCACGGGCAAGGCCAGCAATGGGTTGATCTCGGCCGAGCTGAAGTCGTGGCGCCGAGAATAGGCGAAGCGGGACAGCGCGACCAGCGCGTCGGCCAGCGCATCGATATCGCAGGGCGGCGTGCCGCGCGCGCCTTGCAGCAGTGCATAGCCCTTGATTTCGCGGATCATCGATAGCGCCTGCTGGCGGCCGAAGGGCGCCAGGCGGAAGCTGACGTCTTTCAGTACTTCCACGAAGACTCCGCCCAATCCGAACATGACGACCGGTCCGAACACGGGGTCGCAATGCACGCCCGCGATGCACTCCACGCCTTGTTGCGCCATCGGCGCGACCAGCACGCCGTCGATGCGCGCGTCGGGGCGATGCGTGCGGACGCTGTCCAGGATGGCGGCGTAGGCGCCGCGCACGGCTTCGTCGCCGGACAAGGCCAGCTTCACGCCGCCGACATCACTCTTGTGCAGGATGTCGGGCGACACGACTTTCATCACGACCGGGACGCCAAGCCGGACGGCGGCGCGCACGGCGGCGTCGGCGTCATTGGCCAGCGTGCAGTCGGGCACGGGCAGGCCGGCCTGGCGCAGCACGTCCATTGCCTGCACTTCGTTGTAGGACGCCAGTCGCGGCGCGGTGGCGTCCGCGGCCGGGATGGCTTGATCCGGTTCGGCGTCTGCCTGATCCGCCAGGCTCGCTACCGCGCCGATCGTCCGGATCGCAGCGCTGGGGTCGGTGAAAACCAGCGTGCCCAGGTGTTCGAGTTCGCGGCGGCGGTCAGGGGGGAACAGCGCGCAGATGGCCAGCGGCACGTCTGGCCGGCGGGCGCGCATTTCCCGGGCAAAGGTTTCAAAGGTAGGCCAAAGCGTGTTGGACGAGCCCGCCGCGGCCAGGAACACCGCCAGGGCGTCGTAGCGGCCGTCGGCCAGCATGTCTTCGGCGGTGGCCAACAGCAGCCCCGGTTCGGAGACGACCTGGCCCGTGACATCGACAGGGTTGCGGCCGCTGGCGAAGGGCACTTTTTCCAGCAGTCTGGCTTGGGCATCCGCGGCGGGCTCGGGCAGCGACAGGCCGGCGTCTTCGGCGTCGTCCGCCATCAGCGCCCCGACCCCGCCAGAGATCGTGAAGATGCCCAGGCGCTTGCCTTGGGGCCGTTGCTTCCAGGTGTCCAGCGCGTAGCCCAGGTTAAAGAATTCTTCGATGGTGCGGGCGCGTACCGCGCCGTATTGGCGGAACAGGGCGTCATAGACGGCGTCGTCGCCCGCCAGGGCGGCGGTGTGCGAGGCGGCGGCCTGCGCGCCGGCCTGGGTGCGGCCGATCTTGGTGACGACGACGGGCTTGCCGGCGTCGCGCGCGGCGGATAGGGCGCGGCGCAGCTTGTCGCCGTCGCGGCAACCTTCCATGTACGTCATGATGACTCGCGTGTCGTCATCGCGGGCCAGCCATTCGATGCAGTCCGCCACGTCGATATCGGCCTCGTTGCCGGTGCTGATCCAGTGCGACAGCCCTAAGCCGCGGTCGCGCGCCATGCAATAGGCATAGGCGCCGAACGCGCCGCTTTGCGACACCATGCCGATGCCACCCGCGGCCACGGTGCCGTTGGCGGGGGCGGGCGAGAACGTGGCGTAGATGTTGCGCCGGATGTTCATGAAGCCCAGGCAGTTGGGCCCCAGCAACCGGATGCCGCGTTCGCGGGCGATGGCGCATAGCTGCTCTTGCATGGCGGCGCCGGATGCGCCGATTTCCGAGAAGCCCGACGTGAACACCACCGCGCCGCCAACCTGGCCCGGACGCGCCCGTTCCAGCGCCTGCGCGGCGTGCCCCGCCGGCACGGCCAGGATGACCAGATCGGCCTCGGTGTCCAGGGCGGCCAGGTCTGGCACGGCGGGCAGGCCCTGGATGGATTCCGCGCGGGGGTTGATGGGCAGGATGCGGCCGTCGTAGCCATGCTGGCGCAGCAGGGTGACCGGCATGGCGCCGATCTTGCCGGGCGTGGCGGATGCGCCCACGATGGCGATGCTGCCGGGGTTGAACAGGCGGGTCAACGAGGAATCGGAATGCTGGGTCATGGTCTGTGCGAAGAAGATTCAGGAAACGCGATCAGAAGGGCGCTTACGAAAGACGCTTAAGAAAAGCGCACGACGCTGCGGCCGGTGCTGCCGCGTTCAAGCATGGCGGCCAAGGCCTGCGGCAGGTCGCGGGGTTCGATCACGCGTGAGGCCAGGGCAAGGCGCGTCGGACGGTAGTCGGTGGCCAGCTTTTGCCATAGGGCGCGGCGCAGCGGCATCGGACTGTTCGCGTTGATGCCCAGCAGCTTGACGCCGCGCAGGATGAACGGGATGACAGAGGCGGGCAGTTCCGCGCCGCCCGCGTTGCCGAAGGCGGCGACGACGCCGTCGGGCCGCACGCAGGCCAGGGCGTGGGCCAGCAGCTTGCCGCCGACGGAATCGATGACGCCGGCCCAGCGCGCGCTCATCAGCGGTTTGAGCGAGCCGGACAGGTCGGGGGGCGCGATGACGTTCGCGGCGCCCAGCGACCGCAAGTAATCAGCGGCTTCCGGCTTGCCGGACATGGCGCAGACCGTGTAGCCGCGCTGGCTGAGGATGTCGATGGCAATGCCCGCCACGCCGCCGGTGGCGCCGGTGACCAGCACTTCGCCCTGTTCGGGCGTCAGGCCGCAGTGTTCCATCCAGTGCAGCGACAAGGCGGCGGTGTAGCCGGCCGCGCCCAGCACGGCGGCGTCGCGCAAGCTGATGCCGTTCGGCAAGGGCAACACCCATTCATGCGGCACGCGCGCATATTCCGCATAGCCGCCGTCGCAATCCACGCCGATGCCGAAGCCGTGCACCACCACCTCCTGGCCGGGCGCAAGCGCCGGGTCGGCGGAATGGACCACGGTGCCGGAGAGGTCGATGCCGCCGATACGTGGATAGTCGCGGATGACGTTGCCGCGTCCGGCCTGGGCCAGCGCGTCCTTGTAGTTCAAGCCGGCGTAGGCGACCTTGATCAACGTGTCGCCAGCGGACAGCGCATCGGCCGTCAGCGTGTCGAAACGACCCTGCGGGGCGGCGCCGTCCTGGCCGGCATGCAGGCGGTAAGCCTGGAATTCAAGGGAAGCCATAAGGGTCTCCAAAAGGCGGTCAGGCGCGCACCAGCAGGCGGCGCGCCAGCGTGGCGCGGTGTAGCTCGTTGGCGCCGTCGTAGATGCGGAAAGGGCGCATTTCCTGCCAGATCATGGCGACGGGGGTGTCGTCCGACAGTCCCGTGGCGCCCATCATTTGCACGGCGCGGTCGGCCACGCGGTTCACCGCTTCGGACACGAACACCTTGGTCATGGCGCTGTGCTGTTTCACGGACAGCCCTTGATCCATGCGCTGCGCGCAGTCCAGCGTCATCAGCCGGCTGGCGTGCAGGTCGATGTGCGAGTCGGCAACCATGGCCTGGATCTGCTGCAGGTCGGCCAGCCGCGCGCCGAAGGACTCGCGCTGTGTGACATAGGCCTGGGCGGTCTCCAGCGCGCGGCGGCTGCGGCCGATGTAGCGCATGCAGTGCGACAGGCGTGCGGGCTCCAGCCGCAACTGGGCATATTCCAAGCCCCGGCCGGGTTCGCCCAGCACCGCGTCGTCGCCCACGTCGCAGCCATCCAGTTCGATCTCGGCGTGGCCGCCGATCTGATAGCCCGTGACCATGCCGATATCGCGCACGACCCGATAGCCCGGTGTGTCGGCGGGAACGACGAATAGCGTGACGCCCACGTCCGTCTGCGCCAGCACCAACGCGAAATCCGCGCCCACGCCGCCGCTGATGAACTGCTTGTGGCCGTTCAGCACCCATCGCTGGCCGCGCCGTTCGGCGCGGGTGCGCAGCATGGACGGGTCGGAGCCCGCGCCCGGCGCCGGTTCGGTCATGGCGAAGCAGGCGCGTTGTTGCGCGCGGACCAGGGGCCGCAGATAACGCTCCTGTTGGGCGGGCGTGCCCAGGCGCAGCAATGTCAGCATGTTGGGCTGGTCGGGGGCCGCGCAGTTCAGGGCGGCGGGGCCCAGGAACCCACGCCCCGCCTCTTCAAGCACGTGGGCCAGGGCGTGCCAGCCCAGGCCCAGTCCGCCCCATTCCACGGGCAACTGCGGGGCATACAGGCCGGCCTGGCGGGCTTGGTCGCGCAGGCTGGCCACGACGCGGTCCAAGGCGGCCACATCGCGGGCAATGGCGGGGGACTCGGCAGGGATGGCGATGTCGTCCACGAACTGGCGCACGCGAGCGCAAAGGTCTTGCAGCGCGGCGTGGTCGCTGGGTTGCGAGTTGGGTTGCATGGTGTTCTCCGTCCAGCGCTATTGGATCTTGGTCCCTGTGGACTGCACCAGCTTGCCCCACCACACGGTTTCGTCGGCGATCTGCTTGGCGAATTCTGCTGGCGAACTGCCCAATGGCTCGGCGCCCAATTCCTGGAATCGCTTCCGCAGTTGTGGGTCCTGCAAGGCTTTGACGACGGCGGCGTGCAGGCGGTCGACGACGGCGGGCGGGGTGCCGGCAGGCGCCATCAGGCCTTTCCAAGCCATCACGACGAACCCGGGTTGGCCGGCTTCGTCGAAGGTCGGGATGTCGGGCGCCGCGGAGGCGCGCTGGTCGCTGGGCACGGCCAAGGCGCGGATGGTGCCCGCCTTCACCTGCGGCAACAGCGCGGGCATGTTGTCGATCATGAAATCGATGTGGCCCGCCACCAGGTCCGTAATGGCGGGGCCGGTGCCTTTGTAGGGCACATGCACGGCTTGCAAGCCCGCCTTCTGCTTGAGCAGTTCGCCGGCCAGTTGCGCGGGCGATCCGTTGCCCGGTGAGCCGAAAGAGAGCTTGCCAGGATTGGCGCGGACGTATTGCAGGAATTCCTGCAGGGTCTTGGCGGGCAGGGCCTTCGTGACCACCATCAGGTTGTGCTCTTTTTCGATGCACGTGATGGCGGTGAGGTCCTTGGCCGGGTTGAACGGCATGTTGGCGTACAGGCTGGGGTTGATGACCGTGGGGCCGGCGGCGGCCAACAGCAGCGTGTAACCGTCGGGGGCGGACCGGGCGACGTAGTCGCCGCCGATGTTGCCGCCAGCGCCGGGCTTGTTCTCGACGATGACGGGTTGGCCCAGGATCGGGTGCAGCGCTTCGGCCAGCAGACGCCCAAGGATGTCGGTGGAACCGCCCGGCGCAAACGGGATGATCAGCCGGACGGGCTTGGCGGGGTAGGCGGCCGCGGCCTGTGGCGCCACGACGGCGAATGCCAATGCGGCCGCCGTGGCGGCGATCCATTTGGGCAAGTGCTTATGCAGCATGTCAGTCTCTCCTTTGGTTCAAGGCCCGTTTTGTTGAACGGGCCGGATGGGCCGCCGGCTTCTATTGGCTGCGGTCCCGGATTTGCCCGGGCCTAGCGGCCGGGCGCGTAGCCCGCCTGGGTCAGCGTGTGGCGGGCGATGGTCAGTTGATGGATCTGGCTGGTGCCTTCGTACAGGCGGAACAGGCGCACGTCGCGATAGAAGCGTTCAATGCCCTGGTCGGCGATGTAGCCGTAGCCGCCATGCATCTGCACGCAACGGTCCGCCACGCGGCCGCACATTTCCGACGCGAAGTACTTGCAGATCGAGGCGTTCAGCGTCACGTCCTGGCCGGCGTCGCGTTCGCGCGCCGTTTGCAGCACCAGCGCCAGCGCGGCCTGGATTTCCGTCTGGCAGTCGGCCAGCATCGCCTGGATCAATTGAAAGTCCATCAGCGGCTTGCCGAACTGCTGGCGCTGGGCCACGAACCGCATGGTGTCGTCCAGCATGCGGATGGCCGGCCCGATGCACAACGCGGCCAGATGGATGCGTTGCTTGTTCAGGACTTTCATGGCCGTCTTGAAGCCCATGCCTTCCTGACCGCCGATGATGTTGGCGGCGGGCACGCGGCAGTCGTCGAAATGCACGGACGAGACGGGTGAGCCCGCCTGGCCCATCTTGTCGTAGGGCTGGCCGGTGGACAGCCCGGGCGTGCCGCGCTCCACGATGAAAGCCGAGATGCCGCGGGCGCCCGGCGCATTCGGGTCGGTGCGCGCCATGACGGTGAACAGGCCCGCCAGCGGCGCATTGGTGATGAAGCACTTTTCGCCGTTCAGCACATAGCTGTCGCCGTCGCGCACGGCGGTCGTGCGCAGCGCGGTGGCGTCCGAGCCGGCCTGCGGTTCGGTCAGGGCGAAGCAGCCCGTGAGTTCGCCAGACGCCATGCGAGGCAGGTAGTGCGCCTTCTGTTGTTCGGTGCCGTCGGCCACCAGGGCTTCGGAACCGATGCCGGTGTTGGTGCCGACCCGGGCGCGGAACGCCACGGAGCATTGGGACAGTTCAATCGCGGCGCGGATCAGCTCTTCGGTGCTCATGCCTGCGCCGCCGTAGGCTTCGGGAATCGAGTAGCCGAACATGCCCTGGGCGGCCATGGCGCGCACCAGATCGTCCGGCACCTCGTCCAACCGCGCCACTTCGGCTTCGCGCGGCGTCAGCTGTTCGCGGACAAAGCGGCGCAGCGAATCGAGAAAGGCGGGAAAGCCGTCGGGGTCCCTGATCATGAAGTGTCTCCGTTTTTCTAAGTGCCATGCCTGCCGAGCGGGGTGTACCGGCCCGGGGCGACTGGGAACCCAGGCTAGCAAAGCGCCGCCAAATGCGAGACAAGTGTTTTGCTATCTTGAACGCGCGGCAAGCCGGAGCGGGCGGTGTTGCTCTATCATCGACGGCAAGGGCCCGCGCATTCGCCGCGGCGCCGACTACCGGATAGCGACCATGACCACGCCCTTGGGCGGCCGCCACCCCGATCCTGCTTTCGCCACCACGTTGGCGCACGGCCTGTCCTTGCTACAGACGTTTCGGCATGGCGAGCCGGCGCTAAGCAACCGCGAACTGGCGGATCGCACCGGGCTGTCCAAAGCGACGATTTCACGGCTGACCTATACGCTGGTGCAGCGAGGCCTGCTGCGCTACGACAGCAGCCTGCGCCGCTACCGGCTGGGCACGGCCCTGCTGTCGCTCAGCTATCCGCTACTGGCCAGCATCAAGCTGCGGCAGCTGGCGCGCCCGCTGATGACGCGCCTGGCGAATGCGGCAGGCGGGTCGGCGTCGCTGGGCATGCACCACGGCATGCACATGGTGTACCTGGAGACCTGTCGCGGCCACGACGCCGTGGCGTTCCGGCCGGATATCGGGGCGATGCTGCCCATGTTGCAGTCCGCCATGGGGCGTGCGTGGCTGGCGCAGGCCGATGCCGCCGAAGCCGATGCGCTGCTGGATGCGTTGCGCGCCCAGGATCCCGCGGCGTGGCAACGCAATGAGGCGGGATGGGAGCTGGCGCGCCGGGATTATGCGCAGCATGGTTACTGCCTGGCCGAAGGCGATTGGCACACCGATGTGCACGCCGTGGCGGTGCCGATGCGGCGGCGCGTGGACGGGCAGGTCTTTGTGTTCAATTGCGGCGTGCCGCTACGGCGGCTGCGTGGCCGCGACTTGCGCCAACGCATCGCGCCGCGTTTGCTGAGCCTGGTGGCGCGGGTTGAAAAAATGCTGGAGCGTCAGGATGGCGCCTGACCGGGACCGCGATTTCGCCACCACCCTGGCGCATGGCATCGACATCCTGGCGTGTTTCCGGGCAGATCGGCCCGAGCTGGCCAACAAGGATTTCGCGCAACAGACCGGCCTGTCCAAGAGCGCGGTGGCGCGATTGACGCACACGCTGGTGGAATTGGGCTTTCTGCAGCGTTCGGGGCCGCCGGCCCGGTATCGGCTGGGCGCGTCCGTGCTGGCGCTGAGCTACCCGTTGCTGGCCAGCATGCAGATCCGCCAACTGGCGCGGCCGCTGATGAAACAGTTGGCCGACCACGCCCGGGGTGCGGTGTCGCTGGTGGTGCGCGACCGGCTGCAAATGGTGTTCGTGGAAACCGCCAGGTCCAACGACGCCTTGCAAACCCGCCCGGACATTGGCGGGTCGTTGCCGCTGCTGGCCAGCGCGGCCGGCAAGGCCTGGCTGTGCCGGGCGCCGGACAGCGAGCGGGCCGCCGTGCTTAACCAGTTGCGCGTGGCCGACGCGCGCTACTACGCGGAACATTTCCCCACCCTGGAGACCGCCGGCCGCGATCTGGAGCGCAAAGGCTATTGCGGCAACAACATGCAGTGGCGCCCGGACGCCTTCGGCTTTGCGGCGCCGCTCTGCCGTCCCTATCAGTCGCTGCTGTATGTGTTCAATTGTGGCGTGCCTTCCGGCGATGGCCCCTACCGGGAGCGCGCTGCGGACATCGGCCCCCGCCTGGTGGCCCTGGCGCGCGAGACGGAACGGTTGCTGGGGCTGACTTAGCCGGATTCGTGACCCCAAGTCAAAAGTGTTTGCCCGTCAGACGGCTTTTTCCGCAAGGGTCTCGCCGTCATACTGCACGCCTGTCTAGCCGATATGCCCGCCAATTCTGGCCGGCCACGCCCCAGGAACACCCTGCAGGCGCGATCGAACTCGAGGAATCCGCATGAACCCGCAAGAAACCCAGCCGGTGAAAGCCGGCCTGCCATTGTTGGCGCTCGCCGTCGGTGCGTTCGGCATCGGCGTGACCGAGTTCTCTCCCATGGGGCTGCTGCCCGTCATCGCCGAGGGCGTGAACGTGTCCATCCCCAGCGCCGGCATGCTGATCAGCGCTTACGCGATCGGCGTCATGGTCGGCGCGCCGCTCATGACGCTGGCGTTTTCGCGCTGGTCGCGGCGCAAGGCGCTGATCCTGCTGATGGCCATTTTCACCATCGGCAACATCCTGTCTGCGCTATCCCCGAATTACACGACGCTGCTGCTGGCGCGTCTGGTCACCAGCCTGAACCACGGCGCGTTCTTCGGCTTGGGCTCGTTGGTGGCGGCCAGCGTGGTGCCGCGCCACAAGCAGGCGAGCGCGGTGGCAACCATGTTCATGGGGCTGACGATCGCCAACGTGGGCGGGGTGCCTGCCGCGACATGGCTGGGCCAGGTGATCGGCTGGCGCATGTCGTTTGCCGCGACGGCCGTGCTGGGCCTGCTTGCCATGTTGTCCCTGTGGTTTGCGCTGCCTGCCGGAGAAGCCGGCCGCCGTCCCAACGTGCGCCATGAACTGGCCGTGCTGAAAAGCCCCGTCGTGCTGCTGGCGCTGCTGACCACCGTGTTGGGCGCGGGCGCCATGTTCACGCTCTACACCTATATCGCGCCGACCCTGGCGGACATCACCGGCGCGTCGCCCGGCTTCATTACCGGCATGCTGGTGCTGATCGGACTGGGCTTCACGTTGGGCAATGGCCTGGGCGGCCGCATGGCCGATCGTTCGCTGGATGGCACGTTGATCACGTTCCTGGTGATTGTCATCGTCGACCTGCTGGCGTTCCCGTGGATCGGCTCCACGCCGGTCGGCGCGGCCGTTTCGCTGCTGATCTTCGGCGTGGCGACGTTCGCGGTGGTGCCGCCGTTGCAGATGGGCGTGATGCGCGCCGCGACGGAAGCGCCGGGCCTGGCGTCGTCGGTGAACGTGGGCGCCTTCAACCTGGGCAACGCGGTGGGCGCTGCGGCGGGCGGCGCGGTGATCTCCGCGGGCATGGGCTACGCCGCCGTGCCGATCGCCGGCGCGGTCATCGCCACGGCCGGCCTGGCCCTGGTGCTGGTGCAACGCGCCGGCAACCAGCGCCGCAGGCTGGCGATGCAGGGCTGCTGATTTCCTGCATGGCAACAGCCGGCCCCGATGTAAACGGGGCCGGCTTTTTGTTGTCTAGAAGTCGAACGATGCGGCAAGCTCGTAGGTACGTCCGGGCGCCACCAGGACCTGGTTGGTGTCACGTCCGCCGTAGTAGGCATACAGCTTGTCGGTCAGGTTGCGCACGCGGAAGGTCAGCAGCACCGGGCGGATCCGGTAGCTGATGGCCGCGTCCACGGTGGTGTAGCCGTTAATGCGGATCTGGTTGGCGCGGTCGGTGTAGATCTTGCCAGTATGGTTCAGGCCGACGAAGAGGTTCATCGGCACGTCCTTGAAGCGGTAATTGGCGTACACGTTGACGATGCGTTCGGGTACGTTCGGCGGGGTGTTGCCGATGCGCGAGGTGCCATCGCCTTCAATCAGGGAGTCGTAACGGGCGTTCAACATGGCGACGTTGCCCGACAGCGTGAGCTGGGGCGTCACGCGCCAGTCGGCCGAGAGTTCCACGCCGCGCGACGATTGCCTGCCGTTGTTCACCGTCAGGGCGGCGTTGGCGGGATCCCGCGACAGCACGTTGTCCAGCTTGATGTGATAGACGGCCGCCGTCCATTCCACCGTGTCCAGGCTTTGCTTGAAGCCCAATTCCCATTGCTCGCCCTTGGATAGCGGGAAGTCCGCATTGGACTGCGACAGCAGGAATAGCGAACCCACGGGCAGCGTGGCATTGGTGTATTGCGCATAGACGGACGACGAGGGCGTCAGGTCCACGACCGTTCCCAGGCGCGCGGAGTTGGCGGAATACCGCGTGCCGAATTCGCTGCGCGTGCCGGCGTTCAAGTCGGTCACGCTGCGGTCCACGCGGATGCGGTCGTACCGGTAGCCGGCCACGACGGTCCATGGGTCGGCAAGCTTGAGCGAATCTTCCAAGAACAGCGCCGCGCCGCGCACGTCGGTCGAGAAATCGGTGCGGTTGCCGGGGCCGCTCATCAAGGCGGGATCGTCGTTGTAGTAGCCCACGTCCGGCTGGCGCAGCGAGACGCGCAGCGCGTCCCCCGTGGCCGCGGTCCGGTTCGAGAAGCGCCGCTCGCTGTCCAGCCGGGTCTTGCTGAGTTCCCCGCCAATCACGAATTTGTTTTGCAAACCGGCCACCTGGCCGGTGTGCGTGGCGTCGAAGCGGTCGATCAGGTAGCGCTGATTGTGGGTAATCGTCGTCTGGTCGCGGTCCACCCACGACGGCGCGCGGAACACCGCGGATTCCGAGTTCTTCCACAGGCGGTCGACCTTGTTTACCGCGAATTCGTTGCGCAGGCTCCAGGCGGAGGTCAGGTCGTGGGTGACGCGGGCTCGCAGCCAGTACGCCTCTGCTTCGTTCCTGTCGTCCAGCACGTTGTAGTTGTTGCGCACCAGGTCGCGGTCAAGCACGCGGCCGTCGGGCGTGGTGACGGCGCCGGAGGGCGACGTGGCGACGCTGCGCGGAACCAGCGGCGTGCCCCAGTAGGCATGGCCCGTGTCGCGGGAATAATCGAACGACAGGTCCAGTCGGGTGGCGGGCGCCACGTCGAAGGCGACGCCCGTGGTCAGGTGGTCCAGCTTGTTGGTGTTGCGCTCGATGGTGCCAACCTGGGTCTCGTTATGGCTGTAGTCGATGCGATAGGCGCCGGTCTGGCCGAAATTGTCGCCCAGGCCAATGCCGGTGCGCGTGGTGCCATAACTGCCGTAAGACACCATCGCTTCGCGGCCGGGGTTGTCGCGGTCGGGGCGCTTGGTCTGGAAATTGACGATGCCGCCGATGGCGCTGTCGCCTTGAAGCACGGACGCCGGGCCTTTCAGCACTTCGATGCGGTCGTAGTTCCAGGTGTCCTGGACGCGGTTGGTCGAACCCGCGCCAGACATGCGTAGGCCGTCGTACAGGTAGAGGATGTCGGTGAAACCGCGCGAAGACAGCGTGGTGGGCGATGAAGGCGGGCCGCCGCCTGCCATGCCGGTGACCCCGCGCAACGCTTCGCTGAGCGTGCTGGCCCCGCGCTGGCGCATCGCGTCCTGCGAGACGATTTCCACCGATGCCGGCGTTTCCCGCAGCGTCAGGCCCAGGCGCGACGCCGTGCCGCTTTTGGCGTTCAGCGCCAACCCTTCTATTTCGCTGGCGGCTTCGACGCGGATGGCCGGCAGTTCCTTTTCGTCTTCTTGCGCTTGAACGGCAGGCACGGCCGCGCAGGCCGCGATCGCGGCGGCGGATACGACGTTCCTCATGATCTTTCCCGATGGACTTGATAAGTGATGCGTAAACGCAAGGCGTCACACGACGCGGTAACGGCGCATCCGCCACGCCGCAATGCCCAGCAAAAGCAAGGCGGGCGCCAGCAGTTGCAAAAGCGCGCGCAGTGCTTGCGTGCGGACGGCGGCGCGGTCTTCCTCTTGCCAATAAAATGCCGGCATGGCCGAAAAATCCGCTGCGGTGATGGCGCGACCCTGTTCGATGCGGGGCAGGAAGAACGCCTTCCAGGCGTGGTGATAGGTGTCGATCTGCGCCATGAAATGCGCATGCCGGCGCTGCCCGGTGCCCGCCAGCGCGGTGATGCCTTCATAGGCCACCGCTGCGGGCGACAACACGCTGTAGCGCGCCACCAGCGCTTGCTGGCGCTTGAGCTGCGCCTCGAAGCGCGACAGTTCCGGCGCCATGATGTCGTCCACCTGTCGTTCGACCCGGGCCTGTCCCAGCGGACGGCCGCTGATGCGGATGCTGCCGTCGCGGGGCATCAGCGCATCGGGCTGGTCCATGTGTTCATAGTCTGATGACAGCAACGCCGCGTTGTCGTGCATGGCCTGGGCGGTAGCCAACCGCGTGCGCGTGGCTAATTCGGCGCGCGACGGCGCGGGGCTGACGAATGCGGCGGCGATGTTCAACAGCACGGGCGTCACCAGCACCAGGGCAACCCACGCCACCATCAGCATCATGGCGTTGGCCGCCGACGATTTCCCGAAGGCGTTGACCGCCACCACCACGGCGAACCAGAACAGCGCATACGCGCCGACCAGCAGCACCCACCAGAGCGTGGCGTCCGACGCCTGCAATACCTGGGGACGCGCAAGCAGCAGCACGGCAAGGGGCGTCAGCACCGCCGCGCCCAGCAGCACGCCTGCGCGCACCGCGATCTTGCCCGCGATCAGCGTGGCCAAGGCAAGCGGTTGCGACAGCAGTAGCCGCAGCGTGCCGTCTTCCTTTTCGCCGGACAGCAGGTTGTAGCCCAACGCGAAAATCAGCAGCGGCAGCAGATAGACCACCACGAACGCCAGGTCGAAGTGGCCGCTGAGCAGATGCCAGGGGTTTTCGATGTCGTTGTTGTGGATGAAGTTGACCTTGCTTTGATAGGTCACCCGAAACTGGGACGGGAACAGGTCGGTCTGCCCCAGCGCCACGGGCGCCATGGCCACGCTGGGCATGATGGCGTAGTGCGCGCCCAGGCCGCCGCCCATGTTGGCGGGGCTGGCGGGGTTGCCGAACGGCGTCGGCGTTTCTTCGCCCGCCATGATGCGATGCAGTTGCGCAAGCTGTTCGCTACGCGTCTGGGCATCGGCGTTTGCCAGCGCCGCCTGCGCGTTGTCGCGCAGGGACGTCTGCAGCAAACCGTTGAAGACGGCATAGCCGACCAGCAGCAGGAACAGGCCGCCGGCGATCCATAGCAGGCGTTCTTTGGCCATCAGGCGCAGCTCGTGCCGGACGATCAGCCTGAAGCGGGGAAACTGGAAAGCGTGCACCGGGAAAAGCTCCTACAGGGGTTGCTGCCGGGCCACGGCGCGCCACGCGAAGGCGATGCTCAGCAGCAGGCCGGCGCAGAGCATCAGCAGGCCCATGGCGCCGCGCCGCAGCGCCCAGCCGGCGGTCGGCGTCTGGTACTGGAATTCAGGCACGCGCGCCCAGAGTTCGGGGTCGGCCTGATACGAAAAGTGCGCGTGGTCTTGCGTGTCGGCGTGCTGCACCAGGTCTTCGCTGACGATGTCCTGGATGACGCGCCGCTGCTGTTCGGCCGCCACGGTGAAGTTCCGGTGATGCGCGAAATCCGTCCCCGCCATGGCGGCCGAGAACGCGCGAATGGCCAGCATGGGCATCAGCCATCCTGCCCCTTCCTGCACTGTCTGTTGCCGTTCCCACGTATCCCACAAGCCGTCGAAATGGCGGTCGTAGACGGCGTAGCTGGACTGGTCGTCCAGCTTCAGGGCCAGGCCCCATTGGTTCAGCGGCACGTCGCGGCTCCAGCGTTCGGTGGTGCCGAACGCCTGCATCCACACGCGGTCGGACGTGGCCTTCAGGTCGGCGTTCAACGCCTGGTTGAATTCCAGCCGTGTCGGGCTGGGGTACAGCGCGCGCGATAGCTCGGCCATCACGCGGGGCGCCACGACGGTATTGGCGATCCAGATGGCCAGCAAAAGGGTGATGGCGATGCGGGACGAACGCGCGGCCGCCGACACGCCCAGGGTGATGAAGACGAAGGCCGCCAGATACAGTGCATAACCGGATGCCAGCGCCGCGAACCGGAACAGCGCGTCGGCACGGCCGCCGGCGATCCAGACGGCGCCTGCCGCGATCAGCGCCGCAGGCGCCAGCAACAGCCCCAGACTCATGCCCAGCGCCGCCGCCTTGCCCCACAACAGGCGCCACGGGGCAACGCCCAGGCTAAGCGTCTGGCGCAGGATGCCCTGTTCGCGCTCACCCGAAAAGGCGTTGAATCCCAATACGATGACCAGCAGCGGTCCCAGCGCCTGCAGGATCCAGGCGGCCGACAGGTCGCCAAAGCGCTGCAGCCCCGTGGCGTCCTGCGCGGGCCGGAACTTCACTTCGCTTTGACGATGGGCCTGGAGCCACACGGTGCTGCCGATGTACGGATTGATGCCGGGGTCCAGCAATGACAGTGCGGCTTCGGGCTTGAAAACGTGCATGCCCTGGTGCGCCGCGTCGTGCGGGTGGCGTGCGCCCTGACGCACCCAGTCGCGGTAGTCGGCATTCTGCGCGGCGGCTTGCTCGGCGCGCGCCTCCTGCTGGTGCGAATAGCCCACGGCCAGCGCCGTCAGCAGCAGCAAGGCTACGATGCCACCCGCCCAGTACAGCCTGCCGTCGCGCAAGCGTTCGCGCAGATCCTTGACCGCGATCAGCAGGATCATGCGTCGACCCTCATGTGGTCCAGGTACAGGGCCTGCAGGTCCGTGGCGCCGATCTGCCGGCTGTCCAGGCTGTCGACCAGGCGGCCGCGCTTCATGATGCCGACGCGAGTCGCGGTTTGCCGGGCGTGGAACAGATCATGGGTAGTGGCCAGGATCGCCACGCCGGATTCGCTGGCTCGCTGCAGCAGCCGGGTGAACTCGGCGGCTGCCGACGGGTCCAGGCCGGACGTCGGCTCATCCAGCAGTAGGGCGCGGGCGTTCTTGGCCATCGCCACCGCGATCCAGACCTTCTGGCGCATGCCTTTGGAATACGCCGCGACGCGCTTGTCCGCCGCGGCGGCGTCCAGCCCCACTTCGTCCAGCAGCGCCATCAGGCGGTCGCGCGGCGGGGTGTGCCCCAAGGCCAACGCGGCGAAGTAGCGCAGGTTCTCCAACCCCGTCAGCGTGCCGTAGAGGTTCACCTGTTCCGGGATATACGCCACGTGCTGTTTGGTGGCCAGGGGCTCGCGCACCACGTCCAGGCCATGGATCAGCGCCTGCCCGCCGTCGGGCTGGATGAAGTTCAGGAACAGGTTGATCGTGGTGGTTTTGCCCGCGCCGTTGGCGCCGAGCAGGCAATAGATCTCGCCCGGTTCGATACGCAGATCCAGCGGATGCAGCGCGATTTGGTCGCCGTAGCGTTTGGTCAGGCCGATGGCTTCGAGCACGGCGGGTCCTTCCTGGGGTCAAGTGTTGTTATTGATACGTTATATCATAACAATAAAACAGAAGAGCCCGACCCCGCCATGCCGAATCGCAACGCATGTCACCGGCCAATACGCAAAAAAAATGGGCACCCTTGCGGGCGCCCACTTCGGACGGAAACGGCGGCAGGGCGGGTCAAGCCTCGATCCGCTCCACTTTCCCGACCAGCAGGATGTACGACAGCGCGCCCAGCAAGGCCAGCGACGATACATACACGATCGCTGGCGCGAAGCTGTCTTTCGACACCAGGAAGCCGATGACGATGGGAGTGCAGATCGACGACAGGTTGCCGACAAAGTTGAAGACGCCGCCCGTCAGGCCCAACAGCCGCACGGGCGCCAGCGTCGACACCAGCGACCACGTGATCGACGCCAGTCCATTGCCGAAGAAGGCCACGGCCAGGAAGAAGATGACCCACGGCGTGGAGTCAGTGAAGTTGGCGCCGATCATCGACGTCGAGATCAACAGACCCAGGATGATTGGCAACTTGCGCGCCAAGCCCACGGTGGCGCCGCGCCGGATCAGGAAGTCGGACAGCACGCCCGAGCACAGCACGCCGACGAACGCCGCCAGGAACGGCACCGACGCCAGGAAGCCGGACTTGATGAAATCCATGCCTCGGTACTTCACCAGGTACGTCGGGAACCACGTCAGGAAGAACCACAGCGTGGAGGTCAGGCAGAACTGGCCCAGGTACACGCCCCACAGCTTGCGCTTGGTCATGACTAGCGCCAGGTCGTTCCAGTCGAAGGGGGCCTTCTTGGCGCGGGCGTTGCGGTCCAGGTCGACCACGCCGCCGCCTTGCTGGATCAGTTCGATCTCGGCGGCGTTCGTGCCCTTGAACTGGCGCGGTTCGCGGTAGATCAGGTACCACAGCACGCCCCAGACAATGCCCAGCAACCCCGTGCTGACAAACACCATGTGCCAGCCGTAGTGGTGCTGCAGCCAGGCCAGCACGGGCGTCAGGAACGCCAGGCCGACGAACTGGCCGGACGTGTAGAAGCCAATGGCGGTGGCGCGTTCCTTTTCGGGGAACCAGGTCGTGACCACGCGGTTGTTGATGGGGTAGGCCGGGGCTTCCAGCGCGCCGACGGCCAGGCGCAGCACGAACAGGATGACGAAGCTGCCGGCGAATCCCATGAAGAACGTGGCCGCCGACCACAGGATCAGCGCGGCGGCATACAGCACGCGGGGCGACACGCGGTCGACCAGCCAGCCGCCGGGGATCTGCATGGCGGCGTAGGTCCAGCCGAAGGCGGACAGGATCAGGCCTTCATGCACCGTGTCCAGGCCGAACTCGTCCTTGAGGGCGGGCGCGGCGATGGACAGGTTGCTGCGGTCCAGATAGTTGATGACGACGGTGATGAACAGCATCACCATGATGAGGTAGCGGCTGCGGGTGGGCCGCTGGGCGCTTTGCAGGCCCGCGTGGGTGGCGGTGGACAAGGGTGTCTCCTCTCTTTTTATCCGGTTACCACTCGGCGAAGCTGCCGTCGGCATGGCGCCAGATAGGGTTGCGCCAGCGGTGGCCCACGGCGGCGCGTTCCTTCACGTATTCCTCGTTGACCTCGATGCCCAGGCCCGGGCCCTGCGGAATCGCGACCATGCCGTCTTCGTAGGCGAAGACTTCGCGGTTGCTGACGTAGTCCAGCAGGTCGTTGGCGGCGTTGTAGTGGATGCCCAGGCTCTGTTCCTGGATGAAGGCGTTGTAGCAACCGGCATCGATCTGCAGGCACGTGGCCAGCGCGATCGGGCCCAGCGGGCAGTGCAGCGCCAGCGCCACGTCATAGGCCTCGGCCATCGCGGCGATCTTGCGGGTTTCGGTGATGCCGCCGGCGTGCGAGGGATCGGGCTGGATGATGTCCACGTAGCCTTCGGACAGCACGCGCTTGAAGTCCCAGCGGGAAAACAGGCGTTCGCCCAGCGCGATGGGCGTCGACGTCAGCGGCGCCAGTTCCTTCAGCGCTTCGTAGTGTTCGCTAAGCACAGGCTCTTCGATGAACATCAGCTTGAACGGGTCCAGCTCTTTCATCAGGACCTTGGCCATGGGCTTGTGCACGCGACCGTGGAAGTCCACGCCGATGCCCACGTTGGGCCCCACCGCGTCGCGCACTGCAGCCACGTTCTCCAGGCACTTCTCGACCTTGTCGAACGAGTCGATGTATTGCAGTTCTTCGGTGCCGTTCATCTTCACGGCGGTGAACCCGCGGTCCACGGCGCTCTTGGCGGCGGCCGCGGTGTCGGCCGGCCGGTCGCCACCGATCCACGAATACACCCGGATGCGGTCGCGGACGTTGCCGCCCAGCAATTGCGACACCGGCACGCCCAGGTGCTTGCCCTTGATGTCCCACAGCGCCTGGTCGATGCCGGCCAGCGCGCTCATGTGGATGGCGCCGCCGCGGTAGAAGCCGCCGCGGTACAGCACCGTCCAGTGGTCTTCGATGTTGCGCGGGTCTTTGCCGATCAGGTAATCGGACAGTTCTTCAACGGCGGCGGCCACCGAACGGGCGCGGCCTTCGACGACGGGTTCGCCCCAGCCGACGATGCCTTCGTCCGTTTCGATTTTCAGGAAGCACCACCGGGGCGGCACGATGTAGGTGGTGAGCTTGGTGATCTTCATGCTTGGGTCTCCTGGACGGGATAGGCGCGTTGCCAGGCCGCAATGAATGCGCGCGCGTTCTGGCCGACTTCGGTGGCCGACAGGCCGGGTTTGTACAAGGCGGAGCCCAGGCCGAAGCCACTGGCGCCCGCCTGGGCGTAAATGGAAAGGTTGTCGGGCGTGATGCCGCCGACGGGCACCAGCGCGATCGGCGCGCGCATCACCGCGCGCCAGGCTTTCAGCACGGCGGGGCCCAGCTGTTCGGCGGGGAACATCTTCAGCACGTCGGCGCCGGCCGCCAGCGCGGCGAAGGCTTCAGTGGGCGTGGCGACCCCGGGGCAGGACGCCATGCCCAGCGCCTTGGCGGCGCGGATCACTGCGGCATCGCTGTGCGGCATGACGATCAATTCGCCGCCTGCGTCCTGGATGCGGGCGCAGTCGTCGGGGTTCAGCACGGTGCCCGCACCGATCAGGCAATCGGTAGGCAGCGCCGCGCGCATCGCGCGGATGCTGTCCAACGGGTCGGGCGAATTCAGCGGCACTTCGATCAGGCGGAAGCCCGCGCGATAGAGTTCAAGGCCGATGGGCTCTGCTTCGGCGGGTTTGATGCCGCGCAGGATGGCGATCAGGCCGCAGTGGGCCATGGCGGTTTGCAGACCGGGATGGTTCATGTTGAGCTCCTAGACGGATGCCGAAGAAGGGGTTTCCGAGGCGACCAGTCCGGCGCAGACCGCCAGATGCCATAAGCCGCGTTCGGTCGCGTTCTGAGCCTGTTCGGGCGTGCCCAGGCCGTAGTGGCGCATGGCCACGATGTAGCGCTGGCACAGCGCCGGGTCGCCGCACAGCACGATGCGAAGCGGTTCGCCTTGCTGGCGCAGCATCTCGGCAAGCGCGGCGACTTCGTGGCCGATCAAGAGGCCTGACAGGTAGTCGGCTTGCGAGGCGGACGGCAGTTCGCCGGTCAGGCCCAGCGCGCGCGTGCTGAAGATGGTGGACAGCACGCCCGCGCGTCCGGCGGGGGCGCCCGCCACTTTCACGCCGCGCTCGAATGCGGCCATGTCGGCGGCGGGCGCTTCGCTCATCGTGCGGCCCAGGATGGTGTGGCCGCGCAGCGCGGCGTAGACCTCGCCGGTCATGAAGGTGTCGAAATGCGTGACGCGGCCGCGGCGGGCGTTGACCCATTTTGAGTGCGTGCCGGGCAAGCCGATCAGCACGCTTTCCGTCGCGTGCGGGTCCGACGCGCCGACCTGGTCGAACATCACGCCGAAGACCTGCGTTTCTTCTCCGCGCATCACGTTGGGCAAACCGTGGCGTTGGATCAGGCCGGGCACGATGTGCACGGGCGTCGCGTCGCCGCGCTCGACCTTCGTCAGCAGCGTGCCGATGCGTTCCAGATCGACGGGCACATCCAGGTAGGCGGCTTCCTTCCACCCTTGGGCGCTGCCGACCATGCCGCAGGCGATCACCGGCAACGCGGGTTCGGCGCGCAACCAGTCGCCGCAGGCTTGTTCGAACGCCAGGTCAAAGCCGGACAGGGCGGTGCTGGCGGCGCCGTCCTGCAAGGGTTGCGGCAAGCGCATGATGCCCCAGGGCAGGTGGCGGGTGTCCAGCGTGCGGCCCTTGGCATCCAGGCGGTAGGCGCGCAACGATGAGGTGCCCCAATCCAGCGCGATAAGCGCCGCGCGGGCGGGCGATCCGGTAGTCATCTGATCTGTCTCGTCTCCGGCCGCAATGCCGGCTGCGGATAGCGCGTGGCGCGCGGAGCAGCGGGACGTTGCGGACCTTGTTGTCGAACGCGCCGGCTGCCATGAGGCGAGGGGCGCGCGTTGCGAAAAATTCTAGATCAGTGCTTGAAAAATCTCAAAATATAGAATTAAATCCCACATACAGGGAATTTGAGCCAGCATGGACTATGATGTGCGATCGAATTCCGCCGCCTTTGCTGTCTTTGCCCACGTTCATGACCTCTGCTGCCCTGTCTTCCGTTCGTTCCCCCTCGCTGGACCCCGACGCCGCCGCGCCCGCCGGCACGCAAACCCTGATGCGCGGCCTGGCCGTGGTGCAGGCCGTGGCTGATGGCGCACGCGACTTGAAAGAGATCTGCGCCCGTATCGGCGTGGCGCGCAGCACCACGCACCGGCTGGCCAGTTGCCTGGTCCAAGAGCGCTATCTGCGCGCCTTGCCCGGCGTGGGCTACGTGCTCGGGCCCAAGCTGATTGAACTGGGCTTCCAGGCGCGCGAAGCGTTTCCCATGGCGACGCTGGCGCGGCCGTACCTGGACAGCTTGGCCGAACTGACGGGCGACACCATTCACTTGGCTGTGCGCGACAACGACGAAGTGCTTTACCTGGAAAAGATCCCCGGCAAAAAGGGGCTGGAAATGCGCTCGCGCGTGGGCCATCGCATGCCGCTGGCCGCCACCGGAGTAGGCAAGGCGCTGCTGCTGGACACCGAAGAGCCGCAATGGAAGGCGTTGCACCGTATCGGCGCGCCCGTATCGTCGCGCACGCCTGGCGGGCCGCAGACGTGGGAGACATTTCGCGACCGCATGCGCGAATACGCCGCGCAGGGCTATGCGTTCGACCTCGAAGACAACGAACCCTCGATCCGCTGCGTGGCCGCGCCTGTGCGCGACGCCTCCAGCGGCATCGTGGCGGCCATCAGCGTGTCCAGCACCGTGCCGTATATGTCGCTGGAACGCATGCGCGAAATGGTCGCGGTGGTGCAGGGCGCAGCCGCGGGTATTTCCGCAGAGATGGGCTGGAAGGTGGACCGCGGCTGACGCGATCTAGCGGGCCGGGGCCAGCGGCGGCAACGGCAGCAGTTGCGGCGCGATGCCGGCAATGACGGTCTCAAGCTGCGCAACCAGCGCCTGCGCGGCGGGCGACAGCGAGCGGTCGCGCCGATGCAGCAGCCCGATGTACCGGCGTGCCGAGGCATCGCCCAACGGGGTGCAACGCAGGCCGGTCAGGTTCAGTTCGGGCAAGGCCAGGCGAGGCAGCACGCTGACCCCCAGCCCCTGGCGCACCATGCCGGCCGCCGTGCCCATGTTCGTGACGTCGTAACGCAGCGCCGTGGCCGGCGCGCCGACCTCGTCCCGCACCGCGCGGTCGAATTGCTGGCGCGCATTGGACCCTTGCGACAGCAGAATCAAGTCATAGCGAAGCACGTCGCGCCAATGCAGCGTGCGCTTGTGCTTGCCCAGCGGATGGCCCGCGGGGTAGATCGCGCAGAAGCAATCTTCCGTCAATGGCGTGAACGCAAGATCGGGGGCCGGCTCGGCCAGGGCGCCCACCGCGAACTCGATCTGATTGGTGCGCAGCAGGGCCACCAGCTCGTCGTTGTGCGCTTCCACGACGCGCACTTTCAAGGCCGGATGGGCCTTGCGCAGCGCGCCCACGGTGGCGGGCAGCAGCGTCAGCGCCGTCGACGGCAGGGCGCCCAGCGCGACGTTGCCGCGTCGCATGGCGGCCAGGTCGGCCAGGCCGCGGTACGCCTCTTCCAGGTCGGCGATGGGGCGCTGTACCCGGGAATGGAAATCCTGCCCGGCCGAGGTCAGGCTGATGCTGCGCGTGGTGCGTTCGAACAGGCGCAACCCCAGCACGTCTTCCAAATCCTGGATCAGGGCGGTGAACGACGGTTGGGTCACGCCCAGCTGATTGGCGGCATGCGTGAAGGAACCGCTGTCCACCGCCAGCAAGAAAGCCTTGAGCGGCCGGTATTTGATATTCATAGCCATGGGCTAAGAATAGGGCAGAAATATCGATTTGTGTCTAAGAATGGTCCCGACCATGATGGCGTCTACCGAAGAACCTCCCGGATTCGACAGACGCCATGGACGCATCTAGCCATAAGCCATTCCGACTGGGCGCCAATTGGCGCCGCAGCCAAGACGGCGACGCCGTCATCACTTCCATCAATCCCGCCGACGGCAGCATTGCCGGCATCGTCACGCGCGCGTTGCCGCAAGACGTGGACACGGCCGTTGCCATCGCGCAGGATGCCTTCTTGCGCCAGCCCTGGCGCAAACTGCGTCCGGACCAGCGCGCGGCGACCTTGTACGAGATCGGGCGACGCCTGTCGGCCGAGCGCGAGCCGCTGGCCCGTCTGCAGATGCAAGACAGCGGCAAGCCCTGGAAAGAATGCCTGAACATGGTGGATAGCGCGGCGGGGCATTTCCGCTATTACGCCGCCGTGTGCGAGACCTGGCAGAACGAAATGACGTCGCCGCGCGGCGAGTACTTTTCGATGGCGCTGGCGGAGCCGTTTGGCGTGGTCGCGGCGATCACGCCGTGGAACTCGCCCATCATGAACGAGGCCCAAAAGGCCGCGCCGGCCTTGGCCGCCGGCAATGCCGTGTTGATCAAGCCGTCTGAAGAGACGCCCCAACTGGCGCTGGAACTGGCGCGCATCTGCACCGAGGCCGGCCTGCCCGATGGCCTGTTGACCGTGTTGCCGGGCCACGGGGAAGACGTGGGCGCGGCGCTGGTCAAGCACCCTGGCGTGCGCATGGTGTCCTTCACCGGCGGAACGGAAACCGGGCGCGCCATCGGCGGCATCGCCGGTCAGCGCCTGATCCCGGTGGGTTTGGAACTGGGCGGCAAATCACCGCACATCGTCTTCGACGACGCCGACCTGGACCGCGCCGTGGCCGGCGTGATCTCCGGCATATTCGGGTCGGCCGGGCAGAGCTGCGTCGCGGGGTCCCGCCTGTTCGTGCAGAAGTCCATTTACAAGCGCTTCATGGAAACGTTGGTGGCGCGCACGGCGCAAGTGCGCGTCGGCTTGCCCGACGACCCGGCCACGCAGATGGGGCCGCTGGTGTCCCGGGCGCATCGCGACAAGGTCGCGGGCTATGTGGACATCGGCCGCGCCGAAGGCGGCCGCGTGCTGGTGGGCGGCGCGGCGCCGGCGCAGGCGGAATTGGCCAATGGCTGGTTCTACCTGCCCACGGTGATCGATGGCCTGGGCAACCAGGCGCGCGTCTGCCAGGAAGAGATCTTCGGGCCCGTGCTGGTGGCATTGCCTTTCGAGGATGAAGACGACGTCATCGGCCAGGCCAACGACACCGCCTTCGGCCTGGCGGCCGGCATGTGGACGGGCGACTACGCCCGCGCCTGGCGCGTGGCGCGCGAGATCGAAGCCGGCTCCATCTGGATCAATACCTACAAGCAATCGCATATCGCAACACCGTTCGGCGGCTTCAAGGCCAGCGGCATCGGACGCGAAAAAGGCCTGCACGGCCTGCGCCTCTACAGCCAGGTCAAGAGCCTGTACTGGGGCCTGCACGACAAACCCATGGGACTGTGAACACATGAAGACCAACAAGACAAGCGCGGCGCTGCCGCTGAACGAATCCCGCATCCTGATTGCCGGCGCGGCCAGCCTGGTGGGCTCGCACACCGCCGACGCGCTGCTCGCCGCCGGTGTGCGTGAAGTGATTCTGCTGGACAACTTTGCCTTCGGCACGCCCGAGGCCATCGCCCACCTGCAAGGCAATCCGCGTGTGAAAGTCGTGCGCGGGGACCTGATGCGTCTGCCGGATCTGCTGGCGGCGACCGAAGGCGTGGACGGCGTGCTGCACCTGGCCGCCTACATGACGCTGGGCTTTGCCCAAACCCCGTGGCAGGCCGTCGACGTGAACATCCGCGGCGCGCAGAACATGCTGGAAGCCTGCCGCGTGAACAAGGTGAAGAAGATTGTCTTCGCGTCGTCCAATGCGGTTTACGGCTACGGCAGCGGTATCGCGGGCGCACTGGTCGAAAACGGGCCCTTCCATTCCGTGGGCGCGCCGCCGGCCGCCATCCTGTACGGCGCGTCCAAGATCATGGGCGAACAGTTGTGCCGGCAGTATTACCAGCAGGCCGGGCTGGACTACGTGGTGCTGCGGTATTCCACCGTCTACGGCGAACGCCAGCACTACCGCGCGGCCAACTCGCTATACATCATGGAAACCTATGATCGCGTGCGCAAGGGAGAGCGGCCGGTGCTGCCTGGCGACGGCACGGACAGCAAGCATTTCGTGCACGTGTCGGACGTGGCGCGCGCCAATGTCGCCGCGTTTCAAAGCGCGGCCACGGACGTGGCGGTGAATGTGTCAGGCCCCGCGCCCATCACCACCGGCGAACTGGTGCGCCTGGTGCTGGACTATTGCAAGAGCGACCTGCAACCTGAAATCAAGCCGGACCCGCCGGGTACGGTGCGGCTGACCTCCGGCGGCGCGTTTCACATTCCGCATGACCTGGCCGGACAACACATCGGCTGGGAACCCAAGGTGGGCATGGCGGAAGGCGTGGCCCGCCTGCTGGCCTGGCGCGAGGCGCAAGCGTCCGCTTGAGCCGCCGCGGCACTTAAAAAATAAATAACGAGGAGACAACCATGTTCTTGATACGCAAGGCGGCGGCTTGCGCCGCGCTGACCATGACCGGCTTGTGCGCGGCAATGCCAGCGTGGGCCTGGCCCGATCATCCGATTGAACTGATCGTTGGGTTCGCGCCCGGCGGCGGCACGGATCTTACGGCCCGTTCGCTGGCGGTATTCCTGGAAAAGGAGCTGGGCACCACGGTGGTGGTGCAGAACAAGCCGGGCGCGTCCAGCGCCATTGCCTTGTCCTATGTGGCACGCGCCAAGCCCGACGGCTACACGCTGGCCATGACCAACATGCCGGGGCTGGTGTCCCTGCCGATCGAGCGCAAGGCGGGCTTCGCCACCACTGATTTCACGTATCTGGCGAATCTGGTGCGCGATCCCAGCGCGTTCAGCGTCGCCAGCAATAGCCCTTATCAAACCCTGGACGCCTTGATCGCCGCCGCCCGCGAGAAACCCGGTTCGATCAGTTACGGGTCTACCGGCGTTGGCACCGACGACCATTTGGCGCTGGTGCTATTCCAGTCGCTGACCGGCACGCGCTTGAACCACGTGCCTTACAACGGCGCCGGGCCGCTGCGCAGTTCCGTGCTGGGCGGGCACACCGTCATTGGCGGGTTGAACCTGGGCGAGGTCATGCCGTATCACGGCAAGAACATGCGCGTCCTGGCGCAGGCCAGCGATAAGCGGTCGCCTTTGGGGCCCGATGTGCCAACGTTCAAGGAACTGGGCGTGGACCTGGTGTTCGCGTCGGAGCGCGGCATCGTCGCGCCAAAGGACTTGCCGCCCGAAGTCTCCGACAAGCTGCGCCGCGCGTTGGGCAAGGTTGCCGCCAACCCGGATTTCCAGGCCCAGATGAAGCAGCAATTCACCGAAATGGACTACGTGGACGGGCCGCAGTGGCAAGAGCGGCTGAAGGGCGACGACGCGCGCTTGCGGCAGATCTGGGCGAAAACGCCTTGGGTCGAATAAGACCGGTTATTCCAGCGGCAGCGTCAGCACGCCTTGCGGGGCGGGGCGCATCATGACGCGACGGTACCAGGCGGAAAGCGCCGGCGTGTCGGGGCGCTGGATTGGCAGCGCCAGCCA
>Ga0308157_10002605_pt1 | contig 28754 bp, 29 predicted proteins | sample PhyBR1_FD_201035 | JGI IMG/M metagenome (GOLD analysis project Ga0308157, IMG submission 201035) | Phyllosphere microbial communities from UC Gill Tract Community Farm, Albany, California, United States - DLSLB.R1 | ecosystem: Host-associated > Plants > Phyllosphere > Unclassified | place: USA...
CCGGTCGACGAGGACAGCCCCGGCACGGTCTGGGCGATCCAGCAGCTGCGCCCGCAGTTCTTCGCCGTCGGCGACGACGCCATCGCCTACTGGGCCGAGGACCCCGACCGGGTCCGAGCCCGGCGGGACTCCTCCGCCGCAGGGTACGCGCGGCGGGGTGACGTGAGCGGTGAGCAGCTCACGGGTGGTGGCTGAGCCGAAAGCAGACGAACCGCCTGTGTGCAGGAGGACCCGAACACGGCACGAGCGTTGCCGACGAGCAGACCGGAACGAAGAAAGCCCCCGGCCGGACCTGGTGGTCCTGCCGGGGGCTTCGTGGTGGTGGGCGATACTGGGATCGAACCAGTGACCTCTTCCGTGTCAGGGAAATGTGGCGCCGAACGGCCTGCCCGTCGTTGCTGGCATCCGGCCGGAGATCCGCGCCGGTGCGCGCTTCCGAGTGGAACCGACATCAACGGTGATGAACGGCTATGCGTGCAGATTCGTGCCAAGAATCGTGCCACGTGCCATCGGCGAAACGATGCCGTCGTTTGGCATCACACCGGTGGGCGGCGACGGCCCGCTCGAACGTCCTGCCAGAAGTCGAGAGCCTGCTCTGACGTCCAGTAGTCGTCGAGCAGAGGAACGTCGCAGGGCATCATCCACCCGAGGACAGAGGCAGCTTGCCACGGCGAGAGGATCTCGGCCTGGCGCACGACGGCGGTCCAGGTCGGCGAGAGCGTCAGCCGGAGTACATCCCGAGGCTCGTCGCGCAGTGCGACGCGCTCGTACAGCGACACGTCCTTGGTGTCGTCTCGGAGTTCCACGATGACGCCGTACCCGGCACCGAGAGAGAGCACCTGCGCGCGGCCGCGTACCGCGGCATCTTCCGCGTAGGTGTCGCGGCACTCGATGACGAGCAGTTCCCCGCCCGGACCGAGCGAGTGCACACGGAGCGCCTCGCGCAGGAGCGACCACGGCAACTCGCGCCACTCAGTGCCCGACGCGCCGTCCAAACGCGACGAGGACACCACCCCAGTGCTCGATCGTCGTTTCGGGGTGCACCTCGGTCAACGTGTCTTCTCCATCCCGGACCCCCGTCCACGGTTGACGTTGTCCCTGGATCGCCTATGCGCGGAGCAGACAGAGCAGCCGGTGTCCGTTCACCACAACTCGATGACACCTGCGTCAGCGAGCAACCTCAGGCACTCAACGGGGGCCCCGGACACCCGCTCGGTGACACCGATCGGCAGCGGTCGGTCGCCGAGCTGCGTGTCCGTGAGGTACAGCGGCGGGACTCCTAGCCACCTCGGTGGAAGCGGCCCGTCGAACGAGGCGTCCTTCGGCGCTGCGTAGAGCCGGTGCTGATCAGCAGACATCCTGTGGACGGCGACGCACTGCCGAATCTGCTCGTAGTGCGTTCGCTCTGCGGCCTGAGCGGCGTCAGCAGTCCGGGCAGCAAAGTCGGTCCGAGTGGCGGCGCCCGGGAACATCCACTGCACCGCGGTCGTCGCATCGTGCACGGCCACCCAGTCCCTGCCGCACCTGATGATCAGCATGGTCACCGGGACTCCAAGCGCGGTCGTGAGGTTGATGAGTTTGGTCGCGAGCTCGGTTCTCGGGCAGCGCGAGAGTCCTGCGGTGAACCGAGAGGAGCGGGTCGTGCTGGCCATGCTCAACACGATGCGGCGAAACCCGTTGTTGATTCAGCGGCTGGCTTGCGAAGATCACGGCTGACGCTCAACGGGTTGAGCGGTCTGGCAAGTCAGCCAGATCCGCAGCCTGCTGCGGAAGTAGGGCCTTCTTTCTTCTTCTTCTTAACTTCTTGAACAGAGATATAGATCTGAAGAAGAAGAGGGATACATTTCCCCTCCCACCTCCCCCCATACATACAGATCCCTATCCATAGCTCTTACCCCCCTCGGGGAGGAACGAGATCCGGGTCCCTGAACCCCCGCTGATCGGCATGCCCTTGCGGATGGGTCCGACTTCCGGACGTGAAGTCGGCGGGGAAGTCGGGCCCGCTGACCGACTGACGACGCCCGGCACCAACAGCTCCGCTTGGTTTCGCCGCATACATGTCGGTGAGGTCGTCAACAGGTCGGCCCGCATCACCAGGAGCCCCCAGTGACCACCAACACGAAGAACGTCCCCGTATCGGAGACGATGACCCTCCGCGAACTGGCTGATGCCGTCGGTGTCGCCATCGGCAGCGCCTACGCCTGGTCGTCGAAGGGCAAGTTGCCCGCCGGGACGTACCGGGATGAGACCGGGAAGCTCCGAATCCCTCGCACCAGCGCCGAGCCGTTCATCGAAGAACGCCGCTCCGACAAGCGCCGGTTCTACGGGTACGGCATCGAGCCCTTCCCCGACGACGTCGAGACCGTGGACCTCGCGTGGATTGCCGCGCAGCTGAACATCACCCAGCGTCGAGTCTGGGTCCTCAGCTCCGAGGGTGCCCTCCCCGACTCGGCTCGCCGGATCGGCAACTCCATCCAGGTCCCGATCGACGACGCGCGACGCTTCGTGGAAGAGCGCCGTGTCACCCGGCGCCGACCGTTCCCCCGCCACCGTCAACCTGACCGATCCTCCGTCGGCCTGGGGTGGATCGCGGACGAGATCGGCGTTCCGCGGCGGTCGCTGTACTACATCATCAACGTCGTGCCGCTGCCGGACTCCGCCTACTACGTGGGCAACGAGTTCCGAGTGCCCAGGCAGGACGCCGAGAGCTGGGTCCGAGTGTTCTGCGATGGCCTGGGCGAGGACACGCCGACCGCTCGCCGGACGCGCAGGGTGTGGGAGCGAGCGCTCGAGACGAACGCATCCTCGGCGCAGTGACGACGACGCGCTCCTCGTCAGGCGATCTCGTCGACGTAGGCAGCCTGGCTGTAGGACCGTCCCTGCCACCGCACCTGCACCGGCCACCACTCGCCCTGGGTGACCACGCCCTGCTCGCCACTTCGGACGAACGATCGGCTCACACCGCCGTGGTCCTGGATCGCCACTACCAAGGTACCTGCCTGCAACATGTCGTCTCCATCCTTGAACCGTTGATCGGTACAGGGGAGGTATGCGCGGAGGCTGGCCGTTCGAGGGCGGTGTCGCCGGCGTCACAGGTCCGCGGAGGGCCTATCGAGCTGCTGGGGCACCACGCACACCGGGACGCGGCTGTAGTGCACGAGGTGTTCTCCTACGGACCCGAAGAGGCTGCCGGCGACGGCCGACCGGTGGCGTCGTCCGATGACGATGAGTGCCGTGGCTTCTCCGCTGCGCTGCAGGACTGCTGCCGGGCGCCCCTGACGGAGCTCCGCGCGCACGCGCAGGTCAGGGAGCTCCCGGCTCACCCTGCGGATGGCAGCGTCCAGTTCGAGTTGTCCCTCGTGCTCCCAGCGTGGCGCGTCCCGCGCGAGGTACACCCGATCGATCGGCGACACGTTCGTCGGTGGTTCCCAGCCTCGGACGAGGACGAGGTCGCCGCCGCGTTGCCCAACTCTCTCCGTGGCGAACTCGAGTGCGCTCGTGGCCGTCTGGGCTTCGACACCGACCACGACGGAAGGAGCAGGAGTGGGCTGCCACCGATCCGGTACGACCACCACTGGGCCTTTCACGCCGGCGATGACTCGTTCCGTGACACGACCGGTGACGGACGCCCAGACCCGGTCGCTGCGGCGTCCCCCGATCACCAGGGTGTCGGCTTCGCCGGTCTCCCCAAGGAGTCGACCCAGCGTCGGGCCGTTCATGACTTCCTGCTCGATTCTGAGTTCGGGATGCCGCTCGGTGAGCAGGTGGCGTGCGATCGTCAGGCGACCCGTTGAACGCTTCGCTGCCTCACCGAACCGCTCGTGGATGGTGATCAGCCGTACTACGTCACCATCCGCGACGTTGTGCGCGATCCACTGGAGCGTGTTCCAGCCCGCCGCGGTCTCGTCGATCGCGACGCTCCAACGCACCTGCTTGGGCATCGTCGGTTCCTTTCTCGTTCCTCGCACGTCCGCTTCCTTGCGCTCGGCACGCTCGTCAATGGTCCGAGTCCGTGTCCCTGAACCGCATCCCGAGCGCCGAGATCCCGACGACGACGAGCGCGCCCGCCGTCATCGCGACGGCAGCGGCCACGCTCGGCCCCACGTGGAAGGGGTCCACGACGTGCTCGAACGGGCTCAGCGGCGCATCCATTCCGGCAAGCCGGCGATACTGCCGTACTCGCCGACGAAGGCCGCAGCCGCGTAGAGCGACCAGGCGAGCCCCACGCTCGTGCGCGGCACGATCGCAACGACGAACGCGGACACGGCGAGCATGGCGAACACCGCCGGCAGTTGGCCGAGCGTCGCTGTCGCCCAAGGCGCCGACGTGCCGCCGACCTCACCCGCCGCGACGGCCGCGACCAGTCCGGACAGCAAGAGCACCACAGCAGCGACCGCGCCGGGGAGTGCAGCGAACGCGAAGAACCACGCCGTGCGGCTGGCACCGTTGACGATCACGAGATCTGCTCGCGCGCTGGCCTCCTCCCGCCGCAGTCGGAGCGCTCCCTGCACGCACATGGCCGAGGCCAGGACTCCGATGATCCCTGCGCCCAGTCGGACGAACGACTCCGACACGTCCTGCGCTCCGCCGCCCATGGCCGTGATCGTCCTCGTGACCGCCGGGGAGACGGAAGCGAGCTGGTCGGCGACGATACCCGACAGTGAACCGACGAGCACGCTGAAGGCGAGGATCGCGATCGTCCACGTGATGAGGACCGCACGGTCGAGGCGGACAGCCAGTCCGAACGTTTACCGCAGCCACCAGCGGGCGTCCGCTCGTCCTGCTCGCTGGCCGACCATCGCCGACCCGACCTCCCGACGGGCAGCCGTGACGACGGCGCCCACACCCGTCACGACGAGGAGCGCGGGTCCGAGGAGGAGCGGCCAGAGTGTCTGCTCGCCGAACGGCCGGGTCGCCTGTGCCCATCCGATCGGACTCGTCCAGCTGACCCACGACGGCCGGAGGACGAGCGTGCGCACGTCGGCGGTGCCGGTCGCGTCCCCGATGCCCCTGAGGAAGTACCACGCGACCAGCACGACGGCTCCCGTGGCGTTGGTCGCGCGGCCCGAGGGAAGGCACTGTGCGACGAGCAGGACGACGCCAGCCGTGCCCGCGCCGGTACCGGCGGACGCTGCACCGAACAGCACCGACCCACCCGGAGGCTCCCCTGCGAGCGCGAGTCCGGACGCGACCGCAGCACCGGCGAGGACGTTCCAGACCACCACGAGCAGCAGCACACTCACCACTGGTCCGGTCCGGCCCGCTGCGGTGGCGGCCAGGGTGTCTCCGAGACCGCCGTCCTCGACCGCACGGCTGTGCCGGGTGACGAGGAAGACGTTCATCATCCCGACCAGGAAGGCGACGAACGTCAGGCTGAGTGCGGTCGTGAACGCCCCGGCTCCGGCGCCGTCGGGTGTCCCCCGGAATACCAGGACGACGGGAGTGGCGAGGAGCACGCGGAGTGTGGCAGCACGAGCGGCCGCGCTCGGGAACGTTGCGCCGACCTGGACTGCGACCAGGAAGGTCGTGGCCGCGAGCCCCAGGACCCAGCCGACGAGTTGCGCCCGGTCGGCTCGGAGGCGCGACGTGAGCAGCCTGGTGATCACGACGACCTCCCCGGGGTTCCCCCCGCGACCGCCGTGGTCTCGTACCGGTGCAGGAACAACTCCTCCAGGGACGGCGGAGCGATGACGAGTCCGGCCACGTCGAGTGCCGCGATCCGTGGGAGCACGGCCACCACGTCCGCGTTCGCGACGCTGCAGGAGAACCGGGTGCCCGTCACGGAGAGGTCGCGCGCTTCGGGCAGCGTGGCACGGACGTCGCCGATCGATCCGACGGCGTCGAAGGAGACGGTGGTCCGCGTGAGCTGCCGCAACTCCGCCATCGAACCGGTCTCGACGACCCGACCCGCGCGGACGATCGACACGGCGGTGCAGAGCGCCTGCGCTTCGCTCAGGACGTGGGACGACAGGAGCACGGTCACCCCGCTGTCGTGCATCGCTCGGACGGGCCGCGCAAACACCTCCTGCATCAGGGGGTCGAGTCCCGTCGTCGGTTCGTCGAACAGGGCGAGCTCTGCCGGGAGGAGCAGTGCCGCGACGAGGAGCACCTTCTGACGGTTGCCCCGCGAGTAGGTACGGACGCGTTTCGTGGGGTCGAGCGCGAACTCCTCGAGCAGCGCGGCCCGCCTCGTCCGGACGGCACGGGAGTCCGTCCGGCCGCCGCGCAGCGACGTCAGGAGGTCGATCGTCTCACCCCCGGTCAGGCCGGGCCACAGGGCAGCGTCGCCGGAGACGGTCGTCATCCGGCGGTGGAGCGACACCGCGTCGTCCCACGGATCGCGGCCGAGCACCCGCACTTCTCCGCGGGTCGCCTTGCTGAGACCGAGGAGGATCCGCATGGTCGTGGTCTTGCCCGCGCCGTTCGGACCGAGGAACCCGTGCACTTCCCCGGCGTGGACGTCGAGGTTGAGGCCGTCGACTGCTCGGACCCCTCCGTAGCGCTTCTCCAGCCCACGGATCCGGACGGCGGCGGAACCCCTCGGCCCGGTCGACGGCCGGCTCATCGGACGACTGCGACAGGAGTACGGGACGCGCGGACAACCTGCTCGGTCACCGATCCGGCCCTGTGCCGCCGGTGTCCAGCTCCGATGACGAGCAATGACGCCGCCTCGGCGGATTCCACGATCCGCCGGGCCGGCGGACCCGTGACGAGGCGCCGGACGACGTCCACGTCCGGCGCGTCGGCGAGAGCGTCCTCCACCTGTTCCTCCAGGATGCGCAACCGGCGTGTCTGCTCGACGTCGCCCGGGTCCTCGGCATCATCGCCGTTACGGGGTGACCATGCGCTGACCGCCACGATCGCCTGTCGGGTTCGCCGCGCCTCCTGGACCGCGAAGCGCAGCGAGAGACGCGACGAAGCGCGTGGGTCGACTGCGACGACGATCCCCTCCCGACGTGTTCGAGGCAGGACCGGAACGACCACCACCGTGCAGGGGGACGCGTCCACGAGGCGGTCCGCGAGCGACGGACGTGCGCCACGCGCCGCCGGCACTCCATCGCGGCCCACGACGAGAACTGAGTCTGTGTCCACCGAGGCGAGCAGCACCGCTGGCGGGTGGCCGCGGTGCACTTCGACGTCCACCCGGACTGCTCGGTCCGAACTGACAACGGCGTCAACGGCCGCCCGGACGGAAAGATCTGCCGTCGACAGGGGTGTCGCACCGGCGTCCTCGGGGACGGCGTGCACGAGGATGAGTCGGTGAGACCCTCCCTCGACGCGGTCGAGTGCCCACGCGAGTGCGCCGCGCGCCGCGGTGGAGCCGTCCCATCCGACGACGAACCGTCTGGTCATCGCTGACCCCTTCCCGGAGTGGATCGGCACCCCTCTGACACGAGGTTGCTCGTCCAGCCGCTCCGCGAACAGTGTCGAAGGTCCCAGTGCGCCGGACGACCCGGACGAGTCGGGCGTCGGCCGCCGACGGGACGCATCAGCGCGGCCGGTGGGACGTTCGACCCTCCTCGTCGCGCCGTGGCCGACCTACCGTCAGCGCAGGTGACCACGCCGGTCACCAGCCGGGCACAGGACCGGAAGAACCTGCTGAGGAGCAACCATGACCAGGTACACCGTCGCCGTCGACGACACCGACGCCGGCTCGCGGACCGTCGACTGGATCGACGAGAACCTCCGTCCAGGAGACCGCGTCCGGCTCCTCACCGTCAGCGAGCTCTACTCCGAGACGGTCGTGCACACCGAGCAGCGGCTCGATCAGGCGGAGACCAGCCTGCGCCGGAACCATCCCGGACTGGTGGTCGAGCAGTCTGTCCCCGAGGGGCCGACCGTCGAACGGCTGCTCCTGGACTCCGAGGACAGCGATGTCCTCGTGCTCGGGGCCCGTCAGGCGCACGTCGTGCTCGCGACGCTCGGCGGACGGATCGCCGAACGCGTCGTGGCCCGCACCACAGTGCCTGTCGTGGCCGTGCCCGAGCACTGGCACCACGGTGCGGGGCCGGTCGTGGTCGGCGTCGACGGTCGGACCGCCTCAGCCGCGCTCGCGTTCGCCGCGGACCAGGCCGCCGTCCGTGGCAGCGAACTCGTCCTCGTCCGGGCTTGGGACATTCCGCTGACGATCTCCCCGTACGCGAACATCTACCTCGCGGACGACCGGGAGCTGTGGGAGCACGAGAGCACGCTCGAGCTCCAGGCCGCGAGCCGTGCCGTGGCGGACCGTCACCCAGACCTCGTCGTCCGCGCGGTTCGTCGACACGGCCAGACGGCGACCGCCCTCCTGGAAGAAGCCGGGGCGGATGCTTCGCTCATCGTCACCGGGCGACGGCACCGCACCGCCATCGGGGCGTTCCTCGGAGGGTCGGTCGGTGAAGCGCTGATGCACCGCTCCCACGCGCCGATCTGCATCGTCCCCCAGCCGGCCGCCGCAGTGCCAGCGACGGCCTCAGCCGTACCCGCGCCGGCGGAGGTGCACTGACATGCACGACGCGGCGGCTCCCGTGCCGCAGCACGTCGTGGTCGGCATCGACGAGCACGAGGCGAGTCTGCGCACGATCGACTGGGTGATCGAACGGGACCTTCCGTCCGGCAGCCGTGTCGACGTCGTCACCGTAACGAACGGATGGTCAACGGATCCCCGCGCCGATCGAGCGCTGGTGGAAGCAGCAGCGGCGCGGCTCCCTGACCGGAGTCACGTGGACGTCGAGACCCTGGTGCGGTTCGGCGCACCCGACCGCACGTTGCTCGATGCTGCCGCCGACGCGGACCTCCTCGTGATCGGCAACCGTCGCCAACACCGACTGCGGACGGCTCTCGACGGTTGGATGCCAGAACGCGTGCCGACGGTCGCCGATCTCCCGGTCGTGGTCGTCCCCGAGGACTGGAAAGCGGTGGACGGCGACGTCCTCCTCGGAGTCGACACGGCGACCGGGGACGCGGCACTACGGTTCGCCGCCGACGAGGCGCTCCGGAGCCGGCGCCGTCTCAGCGCGCTCCGGGCGTGGAAGCTCCCGGTGGCCACAGCGACGGGCGCGTTGAGCGTGCTCGAGGACCCGCAGCTGTACGAGGACCACAACCGTGCGGTCCTCGCCGACAGCGAGCGGCTCCTGCACCTGCGGTACCCCGGGTTGCGCCACCGCCCACTGCTCGAGGAGGGAGACCCCGTCGCACGGCTCCTCTCGCACGCACCGTGTGCCTCGCTCGTCGTCGTCGGGCGCCGACACCGGACGACCATCGGCGGCGTGTTCACCGGTTCCACCGCCCACGGTCTGATCACGCAGGCACGCACGCCCGTGGCAGTGGTGCCGCAGCGGCGCCGCGAGCTCCCGGAACGATGAGTCTGGCGGGCGTCTGGGTGACACGAGGTCGTGGGACCTTGGTCCTACTGCTGACTCCCCGCGCTCCTCTACGTTGCTCATCGCGGGGCGCCTGATCCGGACCCGAAGCGGATCGGGTGCCCCGGTCCGGTGAAGTGCTCGCTCCGCGGTCCCAGACCGTGGACTCCGTTCGACCAGCCGTCCTAGGATCGGAAAGGTCCACATCCGAAGGGACCTCATGGCCGAACCGCTCGCCTTCCCGGATGCCCCGCGTTCGGCGCTCGAGCGCACGATCGACGAACTCGTCGACCGTGCGCAGGCGGTGCTGCGCACGCAGGGCAGGCTGCGGAACCTGCTCGCCGCGAATCGTCGGATCGTCGAGCACCTCGCGCTCGAAGACACGTTGCTCACAGTCGTGTCGGCGGCCGTGGAACTCGTCGACGCGGAGTACGGCGCACTCGGTGTGATCGCACCGGACGGCAAGGAACTCGAACGGTTCATCCACGTCGGCATGGACGAGGAACACGTCCGACGTATCGGACACCTCCCGCGCGGCAAGGGCATCCTCGGTGCCGTCGTGCAGGATGCGCGCCCCATCCGGTTGGAACACCTCGGTGAGGACCCGCGCTCCGCTGGGTTCCCGGAGGGTCACCCGCCGATGGATGGGTTCCTCGGGGTGCCGCTGCGGGTGCGCGACAAGGTCTACGGGAACCTATACCTGACGAACCCCCGGCGCGGGCACTTCACCCAAGAGGACCAGGAGCTCGTCGAGGCGCTCGGCGCGACCGCCGGCGTCGCCATCGACAACGCCCGCCTGTTCGAGGAGAGCCGCCTCCGCGAACGCTGGGCGACCGCGACCGCCGACGTCAGCGCGGCGCTCGTCGCCGACGAATCCATCGAGGACGTCCTCACGATCATCGCCGACCGTGTCCTTGCGTTCGTCGACGCGCACCTGGTAACCGTCGTCCTGCCCGACGCCGACGTCGAGAACCTGCAGGTGGCGATCGCGGTCGGTCCGGTCGCCGATGCAGTTCGGGATCGCCGGTACCCCGCCGTGGGATCGCTCGCCGGGCGTGCCATCGACACGGGAACCGTCGTTGCGGAGACGACCGGGTCCGCAGTCGCCGGGATGGCGTGGACGCCGGCGCTCGGGCCGACGATCGCCATCCCGCTCCGGGTGGCCGGCGATGCGCTCGGCGCGCTCGTCGTCGCCCGCGCGCCCGGCGGGGCGGTGTTCGCCGACGCGGAACTCGGCATGGCGGGCGAGTTCGGTCGGCAGACCAGCGTCGCACTCGCCGTGGCGCGCGGCCGTCGAGACCGACGGCGCCTGGAACTCGCCGAGGACCGCAGCCGCATCGCCAGGGACCTGCACGACCACGTCATTCAACGGCTGTTTGGCTCAGGTCTGGCACTGCAGGCGACCGCCCAGCGCGTCCCCGACGACCTCCGCGACCACCTCGAGGAGCAGGTCAGCGCCATCGACGCGGCGATCGCCGAGGTCCGCACCGCGGTCTTCGCGCTCGGCAGCTCCGACCGCCCGGCCACACGGAGCACGCGGGACCGGCTGCTCGACGTCGTCACCGAGCTCCGCCCAGCGCTCTCCCGCCCGCCACGCATCACCTTCACCGGACCGGTCGACATCGACGTCACGGGTGCCCTCGCCCACGACGTCGTCGCCGCGGTCCGGGAGTCCGTCGCCAACGTCGCCCGGCACGCCCCCGGCGCGGAGTGCCGCGTCGAGGTCGCCGTCTCCGACGACGCGGTGCAGGTGGTCGTCGAGGACGACGGCCCTGGTCCCGGGTCGAGCGAGCGTCGGAGCGGTACTGCCAACCTGGCCGCCCGCGCGACGATGCGGGGCGGACGGTACGAGCTCGGCCCCGGTGCCGACGGCGGGACCACCGTCGTCTGGACCGCACCCCTCGGACGAACCGAAGGAAAGGAACCACGATGATCAGGGTGTTCCTCGTCGATGACCACGAGATCGTGCGACGCGGCGTCGCCGACCTCATCGACGCCCAACCCGACCTCCAGGTCGTGGGGGAAGCCGGTACCGTGCGCGACACACCTGGACGCGTCGCCGCCACCAGCCCGGACGTCGTCGTCCTCGACGTCCGCCTGCCGGACGGCAGCGGCGTCGACGCATGCCGCACGGTCCGATCCGCCCACCCCGAGATCGCGTGCCTGATGCTGACCGCGTACGACGACGAGTCGGCGATGCAAGCCGCTCTGCTCGCCGGCGCTGCCGGGTACGTCGTGAAGGACATCCGCGGGCAGACCCTCGTCGAGGACATCCGTCAGGTCGCGGCAGGACGGCGTCTCCTCCCGGCCGTCCCGGTGGCACAGGCCGTCGAACGCATCACCAGGCGACCGGAGGACGACCTTCCCGACCTCACGCTCCGGGAACGTCAGGTGCTGGAACTCATCGCCGTCGGCATGACGAACCGGCAGATCGGCGAACGGCTCGAACTCGCCGAGAAGACCGTGAAGAACTACGTGTCCGGACTCCTCGCCAAGCTCGGACTCGAGCGCCGGACGCAGGCCGCGCTGTACGGCGCCGACCACGGGATGCGCAAACCCGACGCACGGTGACGCGACAGAGCCCGAGGACGGGGTCTCTCGTCCTCGGGCTCTGTCGCGTCGTCCGTTCGGCTCAGATGAGCCACGGCGCCTTGCGGACAACGGGGAGTCGCTTCCACCAGGCACCGAGCCCGCACGTGTCCCCGGCCGAGAGCACGGCGATCACGATCAGCGCGAGCGCGTAGACGATGTGGTAGTCCACGAGCGGGTTCGTCGATGCTGCGTTCGCGGCGAAGGGCCACTCGGCGAGGTACATGAGCAGCATGAGGACGGTCCCGACGACCGCGCTGATGCGCAGTCCGACACCCGCCATCACGGCGACGCCGATCCCGAGCATGCCCGCCATGAACAGGACGTCCGTGGTCGGGCTCGCGATGGATGCGAAGAAGCCCTTGAGGGGCCCGCTGACGGCGTCGCTCATGAGGAAGCCCTGGCTCGGTTTCCCGCCGTGGATCCACGCCCCCGCCGACGGCGTGGAGAAACCGAGGCCGAAGGTCTTGTCGAGGAATGCCCAGAGGAAGATGAACCCCGTGGCCAGGCGCAGCCCGCCGAGCGTGCGTCGGCCGGCCGACGTGGTCACGAGGGTGCCTTCCGAGAGTGCCGGCTCGCGGCGGTTCGTCGCGGTCTGCCGCGGAGTGTGGTGGATGCGGTGGGTCGTGGTGGTCATGGTGCTCATGTCCCTTCGGACTTCGTCGGGGTTCCTTCTGCCCCGCTGGTGTCCATGCTTCTCCGGACCCGACAGCGGGAGCAGGGCCGAAGGTCCCGCCGCGAGGAACTCCACGTCCGATCAGAAGACCGTCAGTGCTCGGGCCCGGAACTGGTTCCGCACCCGTTCGAGCAGCGGCTCGCCCGGTGGTTGCACGCCGTGGAGCGTGTACCGCCTGCCGAGCAGCTCCCACTTGCTCTCGCCCATCTGGTGGAACGGCAGGACCTCGACGCGTTCGACGTTCGGCCAGCGTGCGACAGTCCCGGCCACGGCGTCCACGTTGTCGACAGCGTCGGTGAGTCCGGGGACGAGCACGAACCGGATCCATGCCGATACGCCCAGCGAGGCGAGTCGGTCGCCGAACGCGATCGTCGGTTCGAGCCGGCGACTCGTGACCTCGCGGTAGGTCTCCGGGAGGCCGGACTTCACGTCGAGCAGCACCAGGTCGGTGTCGGCGAGCAGAGCGTCCGAAGCGTTTCGTCCCAGGTACCCGGACGTGTCCAGTGCCGTGTGCACGCCGAGCGCTCGGCACTCCGCGAACACCCGTGCGACGAACTCCGACTGCATGAGTGGTTCGCCTCCGCTCATGGTGACGCCGCCCCCGGTCGCCGCGAACACCGTCCGGTACCGTCTGACCATTGCCAGCACGTCTTGCAGGGGCGTGATGGTGCCGTCGCGCATGCGCAGGGTGTCTGGGTTGTGGCAGTACTGGCAACGGAGCGGACAACCGGACAGGAACACGGTGAGTCGCGTGCCGGGACCGTCGACAGCCGTGACCAGCTCCCAGGAGTGGACACTCGCGAGGGTCCCGTGGCGCAGTGCGACGAGCTCGTCGTGACGCTGCTGCGCGATGCGCAGCTCCTCGGCGTCAGACACCGGCGTGGAACGTCCGGCTGATCACGTCGAGCTGCTGCTCCCGCGTCAGGCGGACGAAGTTGACGGCGTACCCGGACACCCGGATGGTCAGCTGCGGGTACTCATCCGGGTGCTCCATCGCGTCCAGGAGCGTCTCACGGGACAGCACGTTGACGTTGAGGTGGTAGCCACCGGACACCGTGTACGCGTCGAGCAGCCCGACGAGGTTGTCGATCTGCTCGTCCGGGGTCCGGCCGAGTCCACTGGGGATCACCGTCATCGTGAGCGAGATGCCGTCCTGCGCGGACTCGTACGGCAACTTCGCGACGCTGAGCGCCGACGCGAGCATCCCGTGCGTGTCCCTGCCGTTCATCGGGTTCGCGCCCGGAGCGAAGGGAGCCCCCGCACGGCGGCCGTCCGGTGTGTTCCCGGTCGCCTTGCCGTAGACGACGTTCGACGTGATGGTCAGCACCGACTGCGTGTGCACCGCGCCCCGGTACGTCGGGTGCCGCCGGACGAGTTCCATGAAGCGTTCCACGACACGGACGGCCAGGGCGTCGGCTCGGTCGTCGTCGTTGCCGTACGTCGGGAACTTCCCGTCCACCGCGTAGTCGACCACCAGGCCCGTGTCGTCGCGGACCGGTCGCACCGTCGCGTACCTGATCGCCGAGAGCGAGTCGGCCGCGACGCTCAGGCCGGCGATTCCGCACGCCATGGTGCGAAGCACCTCGCGGTCGTGCAGCGCCATCTCGAGCCGCTCGTACGCGTACTTGTCGTGCATGAAGTGGATGCAGTTCAGCGCGTCCACGTACGTCTCGGCGAGCCATCCGAGCAGTTCGTCGTACCGGTTCCAGACCGTGTCGAAGTCGAGCACCTCACCGTCGATCGGAGCCGATGCTGGTGCGATCTGCTCACCGGTCACCTCGTCGCGTCCGCCGTTGATCGCGTAGAGCAGCGCCTTGGCCACGTTCACACGTGCGCCGAAGAACTGCATCTGCTTGCCGACCCGCATCGGGGAGACACAGCACGCGATGGCCGCGTCGTCGCCCCATGCCCGCCGGATCAACTCGTCGGACTCGTACTGGATTGCAGAGGTGTCGATGGACACACGTGCGCAGAACCGTTTGAACCCGGCGGGCAGTCCTGCGCTCCACAGCACGGTCAGGTTCGGCTCAGGGGCCGGACCGAGGTCGTAGAGCGTCTGCAGGAACCGGAACGCGGTCTTCGTGACGAGCGTCCGGCCGTCTTCGCCGGTGCCGCCGATCGTCTCGGTCACCCAGGTCGGGTCGCCGGAGAAGAGGGCGTCGTACTCGGGCGTGCGGAGGAACCGGACGATCCGGAGCTTGATGACGAGGTCGTCCACCAGCTCCTGCGCGTGGAGTTCGTCGAGGGTGCCCCCGGCGATGTCCCGCTCGAAGTAGACGTCGAGGAAGGCGGTGTTGCGACCGATCGACATCGCGGCACCGTTCTGTTCCTTGACGGCCCCGAGGTACGCGAAGTACAACCACTGCACCGCCTCGTGGGCGGTGCGGGCAGGCCGACGCACGTCGAAGCCGTACGATTCGGCCATCGTCACCAGTTCCCGGAGGGCGCGGATCTGCTCCGCGTTCTCCTCGCGGTCCCGGATCACGTCCTCCGTCGAGAACCGGGCGTCCAGATCGGCGCGCTCGGCGCGCTTCGCGGCGATCAGCGCGTCGACCCCGTAGAGCGGGACCCGGCGGTAGTCGCCGATGATGCGACCGCGACCGTACGCGTCGGGCAGGCCGGTGACCAAGTGACTGTGCCGCGCACGCTTCACCGACGGCGGGTAGACGTCGAACACTCCGTCGTTGTGCGTCTTGCGGTACTTCGTGAAGACGGTCTCGAGGTTTGCCGGCACCGGGTACCCGTAGGTCTGCAGCGCGCCGGCGACCATCCGCCAGCCGCCGAAGGGCATGATGGCACGCTTCAACGGTGCGTCGGTCTGCAGCCCCACGATGAGCTCGTCGTCCTGGTCGATGTAGCCCGGTCCGTGCGCCGTGATGGACGCCGGGGTGATCGCGTCCACGTCGTACACGCCGCGCTCCCGCTCCGTCGGGAACATCGCGGTGAGCGTGGACCAGACCCGGAGCGTGCGTGGGGTCGGCCCGGCGAGGAATTCGTCGTCACCCTCGTACGGCGCGACGTTCCGCTGGACGAAGTCGCGGACGTCGATCCGATCGCACCAGTCGCCCGGAGCGAACCCGGACCAAGCCGGCTCGGGCGTACCGGGCGCTTCGCCGTCGTCTCGGGTGCCGCTGGGACGGAGGGTCTCCTGGATGGTCATCGTCTGCTCCTCGGTTCCGGTCTCGCGACCGGCAGTGGGTCGGTCGTCTCCCGACGAGTCGATCGTGCAGCGCTCGGCGGCGTCGGGGCAGGGTCGTTGGTCCTGCCTCGCCGCGCACCGGACGGCGAACGAGGAGGGGCCCGACACTCGATGACCGGCGGGCCCCTCCTTGCGTCCGTGGTGGGCGTCAGGGGTGCACGAGGATCTTGACGTGGTCCTCGTTGTGGTGGATGAGCTGGTCGAAGCCCTGCTCGACGAGGTCGTCGAGCGCGATCCGGCCGGTGATGAACGGGGCGAGGTCGAGCGCCCCGGACCGGACGAGTTCGATGGTCGCTTCGTGGTCGTTCGCGTAGGCGATCGTGCCGCGCAGGTCGATCTCCTTGACGACGAGCTTCTCGAGGTCGACGACGGGACGGTGGCCCCAGATCGACACGTTCACGATGACCGCCCCGGGACGGACCGCGCTCAGCAGGGTGTCGAGGACCACGTCGACGCCCGCGCACTCGAAGGCGACGTCGGCGCCGCGTCCACCGGTGAGCGCACGGACCTGCTCGGGGACGTCGACCTCGGTCGGGTCGAGCACGTGGTCGGCGACCCCGGTGCGGGTGGCCATCGACTTCCGTGCGGAGCTGACCTCGCTGAGGATGACGGTGAGCCCCTCCGCCTTGCAGATCGCCGCGGTCAACAGGCCGATCGGTCCGCCACCGCCCACGAGTGCGACGTCGCCGGCGCGAGCCCCACTGCGGACGAAGGCGTGGTGGCCCACCGAGAGGGGTTCGATCAGCGCCGCCTGGTCGAGCGGCAGGTCGCCGACCGGGTGGACCCACCGCCGTTCGACCGCGATCCGTTCCGCGAGCCCGCCACCGCGGCCGGCGAGCCCGATGAAGTTCATGTCGGGCGACAGCTGGTACTCGGTGCCGGGGGCCGCGGGCACGTCGTCGCGGATGATGTACGGCTCGACGACGACGTGCTCGCCGACGCGCAGGTCGGTGACGCCGTCCCCGAGCGCCGCCACCGTGCCGGACATCTCGTGCCCCAGCGTCACCGGTGCCGCCTCCCCGGAGATCGGGTGCGGGTGTCCGGCCGGCGGAACGAAGATCGGGCCGTCGAGGTACTCGTGCAGATCGGTGCCGCAGATGCCGCACCAGGCGACGTCGATGAGCACGGTGCCCGGGGCCGCCTCGGGCGCCGGGACCTCCTCGATCCGGATGTCGCCTCGGTCGTGGTAGCGGGCTGCCTTCATGGTGATCGTGTCCTCGTCTCGTGGGTGGGTGGTCATTCGTTGTCGCCGCCGGTGGCCGCCGTCGCCGAGGCCGCCGGTCCGGACGTTCCGACGTTCGCTGCGCGCACGGCGGCCGGGTGTGCGGTGGTCGCGGAATCGGTCCACGTCCAGTCGGCGACGTCCGGTGCGTCCTCGCCGTGCGCTCGCGTGTACGCCCGTGCCGCGACCCGCGCGTCCTGCATCCGCTGGCGCAGTCCGGCGTGACGGGATCCGAGACCGGGGACGCGATCGAGGACGTCGATCACGAGGTGGAACCGGTCCATGTCGTTGAGCATCACCATGTCGAACGGCGTCGTCGTGGTGCCCTCCTCCTTGTACCCACGCACGTGCAGGTTCGCGTGACCGTGGCGGCGGTAGGTCAGGCGATGGATGAGCCAGGGGTACCCGTGGTAGGCGAACACGACGGGCTTGTCGGTGGTGAACACCGCGTCGTACTCCGCGTCGGAGAGGCCGTGCGGGTGCTCCCCCTCCGAGACCAGACGCATGAGGTCGACGACGTTCACGACCCGGACCCGCAGGTCCGGTACCTCCTCGTGCAGGATCGACACCGCCGCGAGCGTCTCGAGCGTCGGCACGTCCCCGGCGCAGGCGAGCACCACGTCGGGCTCCTCGCCCGGGACCTCGTTGCCCGCCCACTCGAAGATGCCGAGCCCACGGGTCATGTGGGCGATCGCCTCGTCCATCGACAACCAGTTGAAGGTCGGTTGCTTGCCGGCCACGACGACGTTGACGTAGTCGACGGAGCGCAGGCAGTGGTCGTACGTCGACAGCAGCGTGTTCGCATCGAAGGGCAGGTAGACCCGGACCACGTCCGGCTTCTTGTTGACGACGTGGTCGATGAAGCCGGGGTCCTGGTGCGACAGGCCGTTGTGGTCCTGCCGCCAGACGTGCGACGAGAGCAGGTAGTTGAGGGAGGCGATCGGTCGCCGCCACGGGATGGCCTTGCTCACCTTCAGCCACTTGGCGTGCTGGTTGAGCATCGAGTCGACGATGTGGATGAACGCCTCGTAGCTGGTGAACAGGCCGTGTCGACCGGTCAACAGGTACCCCTCGAGCCAGCCCTGGCACTGGTGCTCGCTGAGCATCTCCATGACGCGCCCAGCCCGGGCGAGGTGCTCGTCCGACGGGAGGTACTCCCCGTCCCACTGCTTGTCGGTGACCTCGAGCACGGCTCCGAGGCGGTTCGACGCGGTCTCGTCCGGGCCGAAGATCCTGAAGTTGTCCGGGTTCAGGCGCACGACCTCGGCCAGCCACTCGCCGAGCACCCGCGTCGACTCGTTGACCGAGCCGCCGTGCGTCGGCACCTGGACCGCGTGGTCACGGAAGTCGGGGAGCACGAGGTCCCGCTTGAGCAGGCCTCCGTTCGCCACGGGGTTCGCGCTCATGCGGCGGTCCCCCTCGGGTGCGAGCGAGGTCGCGAGCGCCACCGGTGCGCCTGCCTCGTCGAACAGTTCCTCCGGCCGGTAGGAGCGCAGCCAGCCGTCGAGCACGCGGAGGTGCTCCTCGGTGTCGCGGGCGCTCGCCAATGGCACCTGATGCGCGCGCCAGTTACCCTCCGCGGGCTTTCCGTCGATCTCCGGCGGGCACGTCCAGCCCTTGGGCGTCCGGAGGATGATCATCGGCCACGCCGGTCGACCCTCCAGCGTCCCGGCCGCGGCCCGCGCCTTTATGTCGGCGATCTGGTCGAGCACCTGGTCGAGCGTCCGGGCCATGCGGGCGTGCACGGCGCGGGGGTCCTCGCCGTCGAATCCACCGGAGACGATGTACGGCGTGTGCCCGTAGCCGCGCATCAGGGCGAGGAGCTCCTCCTCCGGGATGCGGGCGAGGACCGTCGGGTTCGCGATCTTGTACCCGTTGAGGTGCAGGATCGGCAGGACGACCCCGTCGTGCAGGGGGTCGATGAACTTGTTCGAGTGCCAGCTCGTGGCGAGTGGCCCCGTCTCGGCTTCACCGTCGCCCACGACCGCGGCGACGAGCAGCCCCGGGTTGTCGAACGCGGCGCCGTACGCGTGTGAGAGCGCGTACCCGAGCTCACCGCCCTCGTGGATGGAGCCGGGGGTCTCGGGAGCCGCGTGGGACGGGATCCCACCCGGGAACGAGAACTGCCGGAAGAGCTTGCGGACGCCGTCCTCGGTCTGCGGGATGCCCGGGTACACCTCGCTGTAGGTGCCGTCCAGGTAGGCGTTGGCGACCATGCCGGGCCCGCCGTGTCCGGGGCCGGTGACGTACAGCGTGTCGAGGTCTCGGTCCTGGATGACGCGGTTGAGGTGCGCGTACACGAAGTTGAGTCCCGGGGTGGTGCCCCAGTGTCCGAGCAGGCGCGGCTTGACGTCGTCGCGGGTGAGCGGACGTCGGAGCAGCGGGTTGTCGAGGAGGTAGATCTGTCCGACCGACAGGTAGTTCGCCGTCCGCCACCACGTGTCCAGCCGGTCGATCACCCGGTCGTCCAGGGGCCTTTCCGAACCGCGTCGGAACGCGCCCGCCTCCGGTCCGGTCGGCGTCCTGGTGATCGTCGTGGTCATGTCGCTCATGCCGTCTTCCTCGCTCCCCGTCGCGACCAGCCGGCCGCGGACGACCCGATCCTCGTCGCAGTGGAACGGCGTCGCGAGGGTCGAAGGTCCCGCGACCACGAGGGGACCTTCGGCCCTGTGGACCGCGGCGCTCGCGGGCGAGCCTGGGACCCGTGCAGGCAGACGAGAACCGTCACCGCGTCTCCCAGGCCGAGTGGGAGCGTCTCAAGCGAGAAGCCCGCGACCGCGCCAGCCGCCTGACCGAGGCGGAGCCGCCGCACTGCGCCGACGGCGGGTCGGGCGAGTGATGCGCGCGGGACGAAGGTCCCTGGTGCGCGAGCGGTGAGGGCACCAGGGTCGACCGCATGAACGACTTGCTCAGCACCCTGGTGCTGTCCCGGTGGCAGTTCGGTCTGACGACCATCTACCACTTCCTCTTCGTCCCCATCACCATCGGCATGGTGTTCGTCGTGGCCGTGTTCCAGACCGCCTGGGTCCGCACCGGCCGCTCGCACTACCTCCGACTCACCCGGTTCTTCGGGCGCATCTTCCTCATCAACTTCGCGATGGGCGTCGTGACCGGGATCGTGCAGGAGTTCCAGTTCGGCATGAACTGGTCCACGTACTCGCGGTTCGTCGGCGACGTCTTCGGCGCACCGCTCGCGCTCGAGGGGATCCTCGCCTTCTTCCTCGAGGCGGCGTTCATCGGCATCTGGATCTTCGGGTGGGACCGGCTGCCGAAGGGCGTGCACCTCGCGAGCATCTGGCTCGTCGCGCTCGGCACGCTCCTGTCGGGGTACTTCATCATCGCCGCGAACGCGTTCATGCAGCACCCGGTCGGCTACCGCCTCGATCCTTCCCGTGGCCGCGCAGAGCTGACCGACATCTGGGCGGTCGTGACGAACAAGGTCGCGCTCGCCGCGTTCCCGCACACGATCGCTGCGTCGTTCATGGTCGCCGCGGCCGTCGTCATCGCGGTCGCGGGCTGGCACCTCGCCCGGAATCAGCACCTCGAGACCATGCTCCCGGCGATCAAGTTCGGCCTCTGGACGATGGTGGCAGCGGGCGCCGTCACGGTGCTCACCGGTGACCAGCTCGGCCTGGTGATGGTCGACACGCAACCGATGAAGATGGCCGCGGCCGAGGCCCTCTACAACACCGCCACCGGCAAGGACGCCTCGTTCTCGGTCTTCACCCTCGGCACCCCGGACGGCGTGCACGAGCTCTTCTCGATCCGGGTGCCGTACCTGCTCTCGTTCCTGTCGACGCACACGATGCACGGCACGGTCGAGGGGATCCGGGAACTTGAGGCCCAGTACACGCAGGTCTACGGCCCCGGCGACTACTCCCCCACCATCTGGGTGACGTACTGGGCGTTCCGCTGGATGATCGGTTTCGGTGCGGTCTCCGTCCTGCTCGCGATCGTCGGCCTGGTGCTGCTCCGCCGCGGCCGCATGCCGCAGCGCCAGTGGATCTGGAGGGTCGCAGTCTGGTCGGCTCCGCTGCCGATGGCCGCCATGACCGTCGGCTGGATCTTCACCGAGATGGGTCGCCAGCCGTGGCTCGTGTTCGGGTTGCTGAAGACGAGCGCCGGTGTCTCCCCGAACGTGACGGGAGTCGAGGTCCTCATCTCGCTCGTCGTGTTCACCCTGCTGTACGGCGCACTGGCGGTCGTCGAGTTCCGCCTGCTCCGCGGCGCAGCTCAACGTGCCGACGAGCTGACCCCAACCGAAGACCCGGCGCAGGGCGCCCCCGAGACGATCGCGACGGTGTACTGAGATGGACCTGCCCGCTCTGTGGTTCGCGATCGTCGGCGTGTTCTTCGTCGGCTACTTCGTCCTCGACGGTTTCGACTTCGGCGTCGGCATGTCCCTGCCGTTCCTCGGCAAGGACGACACCGACCGACGCGTGCTCATCAACACGATCGGCCCGGTCTGGGACCTCAACGAGACGTGGGTCATCGTCGCCGGTGCCTGCCTGTTCGCGGCGTTCCCGGAGTGGTACGCCACGATGTTCTCCGGGTTCTACCTGGCCCTGCTGCTCATCCTCGCCGCACTCATCGCCCGCGGCGTCTCGTTCGAGTACCGCCACCAGAACAAGCACCACGAGTGGAAGCGCCGCTTCGACCTGATGATCATCGTCGGCAGCGCGGTCCCGTCGTTCCTCTGGGGCGTCGCGCTCGGCAACGTCGTCCGGGGGATCCCGATGGACTCCGGGCACAACTACACGGGGACGCTGTTCGACCTGCTCAACCCGTTCGCGCTGCTCGCCGGTGCCGCGACACTGCTGGTGTTCTTCACCCACGGCGTCGTGTTCGTGGCGCTCAAGACCGAGGGCGAGATCCGCGAGCGCGCCAAGCGACTCGCCACGCGCGCGGGCATCGTGACGATCGTCGTCGGCGCGGCGTTCCTGGTGGCGATGGCGTTCCTCCGGGCCACCCCGGCATCGCTCGTCCTGTCGGTCGTCGCCGCGCTGGCGCTCGTGCTCGCCGTGCTCTGCAACGCCTGGGGCAAGGAAGGCCGTGCGTTCACGCTGATGGCCGCCACCATCGCCGCGATCGTCCTCGCGATGTTCACCGCGATCTTCCCGAACGTGATGCCGGACTCCGTCGACGCAGCGAACAGCCTCACCGTGTACAACGCCTCGTCCGGGTCCTACACGCTCACCGTGATGAGCTGGGTCGCGCTGATCTTCGTACCGCTCGTGTTCGCCTACCAGGCCTGGACCTACTGGGTGTTCCGGAAGCGCGTCACCCGCGCCCACATCGAAGGGACGGCGGCGCAACCGTCGGCGGTCTGACGCGGCCACAGCCCCCCTGGAGGCGCGGTGCGGGCCCGCACCGCGCCTCCAGACCCTGCCTGGTAACCACGCGGACGTGGCGGGACGTTGTGCCCTGCCGCCGGTCGCGTCAGCGCGCGATCCTCTCCCCATGAGCACGACGACACCCGTGAGAACGACGACACCCGCGGTCGTGGACCTCGGAGTCCGCGACCGGATCCTCCGCTCCTGGCACTCCGAGCGGTCCCTGGACGCCTCGACACTCGACGTGGCCGTCGACGTCGGCGGCAACCAGATCGTCCTGACCGGTGATGTGGGGTCGTACACCGATCGGCTGACGGCCCACGAGCTCGCCGCCGGACAAGCCACCGGATTGCTCCCGGTGCGGAACCGTATCGTCGTGCGGCCGCTCGAGTGCGATCCGACCGAACCGGACGCGGTCCTCCAGGCCAGGGTGGAGCGCGCGGTCTCCGAAGCCGCGCCGCACGTCGCCGTCACGATCTCCGCGACGGACCACGTCGTCCGGGTGTCGGGTCGGCTCAGCGACGACGACGAACGGCGGCGCGTCCACGCCGCCGCAGCGCGCAGCCGCGGCGTGCACTTCGTCGACGACCGCACCACGATCGCCGCGAGTGACCCCCGTTCCGGACGGACCTTGGTCCCTGTCCCCCGTTCGCGGGCCGTGGAAACGTCGTCGTCATGAAGAACCGGATCGCTTCCACACCGCCCCGTCACCGCGCCGTCGAGGACCCGACCGAGAACCCTCCGAGCGTGACCATCGAGCTGTGCCCGACGGAACCACTCGACGTCGAGACGGTGCTCAGCATCGGTGCGACGCTCCGCGCGGCGGATCGGCTCCGCCCGCACGAGCGCTGAGCGATCGTGGACGCTCGAGCGACGACTCAGCCACCGCCAGCCGGAGCCGCGGCCGCCTCGCGCCGCGCCTGGTGCGAGCTCGAACCCGCCGTGCGTGCGGAGCTCCTCAGCGAGATCAGCCATCTCGCGGTGGCGGGGACGAGTGCCAGCCGGACGCGATGCGAACGGACCGGTACGGCCGTCGTCGACTTCCCCGCCGACCGCTGCGACCGGGTCCTGATCGCCATGGCCGACCTGCTCCGGACGGCGTCCGCTCCTCGCCGACGAGCACTGCGCTCCGCGCAGGTCGTGGTCGACACCGGGTTCCCGCTCGAGCGCGCCGTCGTGTCCGTCGCCGCGGCGCTCATCGTGGGGGAAACGGTCACCCTGGGGTTCGTGGGCGGCTTGGACCGAGCGTCCGCCGCCTACGTCCGGTCGCTGGCCGCACTGCTGCCCGGGCGCGTCCTCCGCGTCCGCTTCGGTGATCGGCTCGTGTCGGGTGGGCACGACCGGGTGAGCTGGTTGTCGCCGTCCTGCTGCGCGGAGTCCTCGCCGTTCGACCTGCGCATCCTCGACCAGATCGCCTCGGTGCGGCACACAGGCGCCGCCGTACGCAGCGAGGTCCGTGGGACCTCTGACCCTGCCCCGCGACGAGTACCCGCGACAGGGTGACTCCACGGGCGCCGATCGGCGCGGGACAACGGGTCCCGGCCACGCCCGTGAGGAGAGGTCATCCCATGAAGGCAGCAGTCGTCCACCAGCTCGGTCAGCCCCTCGTCGTCGAGGACCGGCCGCTCCCCGCACCCGGCGCCGGACAGGTCCTCGTCCGGATCGAGGCCTCCGGCCTCTGTCACACCGACATCCACGCCGCACGCGGAGACTGGCCGGTCAAGCCGACGCCGCCGTTCGTCCCCGGCCACGAGGGCGTCGGCATCATCGAGGAGCTCGGTGACGGCGTCACGAACCGACAGATCGGTGACCGGGTCGCGCTCCCCTGGCTCGGACACGCCTGCGGCCACTGCCGCTACTGCGTGGAAGGCCGTGAGACCCTCTGCGAGCAGCAGCAGAACACCGGCTACTCCATCGACGGCGCCTTCGGGCAGTTCGCCGTCGCCGACGCGGACTACGTCGTCCCGGTCCCCGCCGGCGTCGCCCCGGAGGACGCAGCCCCGCTCACCTGCGCCGGCGTCACGACCTACAAGGCGCTCAAGGTCGCCGGGATCACGCCGTCCGAGACCGTCGCGGTCTTCGGCGTCGGCGGGCTCGGACACCTCGCCGTGCAGTACGCACGGGTGTTCGGTGCGCAGGTCATCGGCGTCGACGTCGAACCGGCCAAGCTCGAGCTCGCCCGCGACCTCGGTGCGGACCGCGCCGTCGACGCGTCCTCGGGCGACGCCGCCGCCCAGATCCAGGAGCTCGGCGGAGCGGACGTCGCCGTCGTGCTCGCGGCATCGGCCAGCGTGTTCGAGCAGGCGTTCGCCTCCCTGAAGCGGGGAGGACGCCTCGTCTGCGTGGCGCTGCCGGCGGACGGCACGATGAGCATCCCGATCTTCGACACGGTCCTCAAGGGCATCTCGATCATCGGGTCGATCGTCGGGACCCGGCAGGACCTCGCGGAGGTCTTCGCCCTGCACGCCGCCGGGCGGACCCGGGTCGTGTCGGTCCGCCGTCCCCTCGCCGACGTGAACGACGCGATGGAGGACGTCCTCGCCGGCCGGGTGCCGGCCCGGATCGTGTTCGACATGCCGCCCGTCCAGCGCGAGCAGATCGTCGCCGAGGACGAGTCCACGCCGGCTGGAACGCGGTGACCAGCACGGGCCTCGCGGTCCACGACGACCGGACGCTCGACGCGTCCGAGTGCTGGTCGCTCATCGGCCGTGCTCGGGACGGCCGAGTCGTCGGCAACGGTGTGTCGCCGGCGACTGCCGTCGTGGTGGACCCGACGACGTGCCAGCTCGTCCTCGAGGGGTCCGACCTCGGCGCGGCCGAAGCGAGAGCACGCGTGGTCTTCGAAACGGGCGCTCAAGGAACCGCCGGTGGATGGAGCGTCATCGTCGTCGTCGGCCGCGCCGAACCGCTCGTCGTCCGGGCCGGACGCTGCGGACCGCTGCAGCGCTGGCGCTTCGACGTCCAGGAACTCAGCGGGATCGTGTTCACCTCCGACGCGCTCCGGGCAGTCCGGGCTGACGCCGTGCGCACCTGACGATCACCGGGCGGGAGCAGCCGACGGAGGAGCTGCGGGCGCGTCCGGAGCGACGACGGCGAGGCCCGGTGCACGCTGCACCGGGCCTCGCTCCGTCCTCGTCACCCGGCCTGCCCGTCCTCCTGTGCCACGGCTGTCGGTTCGGTGGAGCGTCTGCGTCGACGTTCCTGGTTCACGACGGGATCGGTCGAGCGCGAAGCGCCATCCGACTGAGAAGAACGGTCCGGTACGACGCAGACCGGCGTCTGGGCCCGGTGGAGCAGCACCTCGCCGACCGACCCGGCCAAGAACGCGTCGAGTGCGGAGCGGTGCCGTCGGCCGATGACAATGAGGGCCGCCGATGCGGCGGCGCGTTGGAGGACCTCGGACGGTCGACCCTGCCGGAGTTCGCCGCGCATCCGGAGGTCCGGGTGCGAGCGACCCACGGCCCGGATCGCGGCGTCGAGTTCGAGTTGCGCTTCGTGCTCCCACAGCGGGCGGTCGCGCTCCAGGTACACGAGGCCGAACGGCGAGACACTCGTGGGCGGTTCCCACGCACGGACGAGGACCAAGCCGTCCCTGGTGCGTTCGGCACGCCCCGCTGCGAACGCCAACGCATCGGCTGCGGTCCGGCTGTCGACGCCCGTGACGATGGCATCCGCGTCGTGCTTCCGACGCCACCGCTCGGGCACCACCACGACCGGCATCGTGGCATGGGCGATCACGCGTTCCGCGATCCTGCCGGTGAGTGCTGCCCAGATGCGGTCCGAACGACGCCCGCCGATCACCAGGACGTCCGCCGGAGTGGCATCGCGCAGCAGACGCTCGATGGTCGGTCCGTCCGTGACGACCCGCTCGATCCGAAGGTCACGATGACGACTCTCCAGGTGGTGCTCGGCGAGGGTGAGCCTGCTGGCGGATCGCTCCCGCGTGTCGCCGAAGTGCTCCTGCACGGTCAGCAGACGCACGGAGTCGCCGTTCGCGACGTTCGCGTCCATCCATTCGAGGGTGTTCCACGCGGCGGCGGTCTCGTCCAGGGCCACGGTCCAGTGGGTGCGGTCAGGCATGTCGGTTCCTCTCGTCCTGCAACGAGACGACCCTGCACGACGACCCGGCGACACGGACAGGGCTTTGGTCCCCCGGCCGCGAAGCCGCCGGGTGTGGTGGCCCGTCTTCGCCCCGGGTGGGACCTTGTGCCCTGCGCGGCGCGACTTCGGAGCCGTACCGTCCACTCGTCCGGTACGACCCAGGAACCGCCGACGACGCCATGGCGTCCGTCGTGAAGGGATGATCATGACCGAGTACACCGTCGCCGTCGACGACAGCGTCGCTGGCTGGCGCGCCGTCGAGTGGGCCGCCGACAACGTCGACCGGGCGACCGACACCGTCCGGCTGCTCACCGTCAGCGAGTTCTACGGCGAATCCGCCACGCGATCGGAGCACCGGCTCGAGGCCGCTGAGCAGCAGCTCCTCGACGCACACCCAGGACTCCGCATCACACACGACCTGACCGAGGGACCGACGACCGACCGCCTCGTCCTCGATGCCGGGCTCGGCGACGTGCTGGTCATCGGAGCGCAGCAGGTGCACACGATCACGGCCGCGCTCACGGGTCGGATCGCCGAACGAGTGGTCGCGCACGCCACCACACCCGTCGTCGTCGTACCCGAGGAGTGGGAGCGCAGCCACGGTCCCGTCGTGGTCGGGATCGACGGACGCACGGCAGCGGCCGCTCTCGCCTGGGCGGCGTCCACCGCGGAGCGCATCGCACGCGATCTCCACCTCGTCCGCGCCTGGGCCGTCCCGACCGCGTTGGCTCCCTACGCCAACATCTACCTCGAAGAAGACCGCATCCTCTGGTCCAACGCAGCGGACGTCGAGCTCCGTGCCGCCCTGCACGCCGTCGAGAACGCACACCCGCGCATCCGACTCACGGCTGAGTCGGTCCAGGGTCAGGCGCGCGACGTCGTGCTGCAGGCCGCTCGCAGTGCGTCACTCGTCGTCATCGGCCGACGCCACCGGACGGCACTCGGAGGGTTCCTGACCGGCTCCGTGGGCGAGACGCTCATGCACCGAGGCCACACCCCGGTGTGCGTCGTCCCGCAACCGCGACGCCGGACCGTCCGGGCCGAACTGGCCGATGATGCCCACCGCGTCGGAGTCGGATGACGCGGACGCCGTGCACGTCGACGAGCACCGGGCCAGCGAGCCGTCGACTGCAGTTCGGCGGGATCCCCCTCCACCCCCTCTTCGTCCACCTCACCTCCGTGGCGGTCCCGGTCGCGGCGCTCACGGCGATCGCGGTCGCCCTCTGGCCCGCGGCGCGGCGGTGGCTCGGCGTCGGCGGGCCGATCATCGGCTTGGTCGCACTCGTGTCCGTCCCCCTCGCGACGTCGTCGGGCGAATGGCTCGAACACCGCGAGCACGAGACAGCGCTCCCGTCGTCGGGCCGAGCTCGACGAACGGGACGTTGGTCCTTCCAGGTTGAGCCCCCGCCGCAGGACCGTAGAGCCATGACAGAACACACCGTGAACCACCGTCCAGACGCCGACGTCAAGGCCGACGTCGAAGAGGAACTCGACTGGACCCCCGGGGTCGACGTCGATGCGATCGGCGTCGCCGTCGAGGACGGCGTCGTGACGCTGACCGGCCAGGTCGGCAACCACACCGAGCGAATACAGGCTGCCAAAGCGGCACTCCGGGTCGCCGGCGTCCGCGGACTCGCCGAGGAACTCGACATCCGCAGCCCCAGCGCCCGCACCGACGCCGAGATCGCGTCGGACGTCCGGGCCGCGCTCGACGCCGACGCCTCCGTCCCGTCCGACACGATCGACGTGCAGGTGCGGGACCGCATCGTCACGCTCACCGGATCGGCCCACTGGCACTTCCAACGGCTCGCCGCCCTCCGGGACGCCGAGCGGGTCGCGTCCGTCCAGTTCGTCCTCGACCGGATGGAACTGACCCCGCGCCCGAGTGCGCTGGACACTGCAGAGCGGATCCGTCAGGCGTTCGTCCGTCACGCCGAACTCGACGCCGACCGCATCGACGTCGCGGTCGCCGGCACGATCGTCACCCTCACCGGCCACGCCCGGACCTGGGCGGAACGACGACAGGCGGAGGTCGCGGCCTGGCGTTCGCCGCACGTCACCGAGGTGGACGACCGGATCGTCGTCGACGAGTGACAACATGACGGGACGGGAGGTGCGATGCCGGCTGGCACCGCGCCTCCCGTCCCGACATGCTATCGAGGTCCAGATCAGATGGCGGACCAGCCGCCGTCCGAGGGCAGGACGACGCCGGTGACGTTCGCGGAGTCGTCGCTGAGGAGCCAGGTGATCGCGGCTGCGAGCTGCGCGGCGGTCGCGATCGGCGGGACGTTCG
>Ga0308157_10002608_pt1 | contig 28744 bp, 20 predicted proteins | sample PhyBR1_FD_201035 | JGI IMG/M metagenome (GOLD analysis project Ga0308157, IMG submission 201035) | Phyllosphere microbial communities from UC Gill Tract Community Farm, Albany, California, United States - DLSLB.R1 | ecosystem: Host-associated > Plants > Phyllosphere > Unclassified | place: USA...
GGTCTGTCCATGCAGTCGCACCACTGGGCATAGGTGGCCAGCAGCGCGGTGCGGCCATCGGCCCAGGCCTGCACCAGCGTGCGCAGGCTGTCCCGGGTGTGGCCGGCTTCCAGCGCGCGCAGTCCTGAATCGACCGCTTGCGCCGATTCGCCCGGCAGCTCGCCGGCCGACAGCGCCGCTATTTGCAGTTGCGGTGTTTCCAGCGACAGCACGGGCAGGCGCAGGCCGCGGGCCAGCCCGGCGAGCACCAGGTCGGTGCCGTAGGCAGGGTCGATGCCGTCCCGCCGCCCTGCCATCACCGACAGCGCGGCGACCTGCATTTCCGGGCGCAGCGGCGCCAGCGCATCGGCGGCACAGGCGGCCACGGCCTGTGCGTGCAGGCGCTGCGCCAGGGCGGGCGGCAGGGGCGGCGCACCGGGGGGCTGGCGCATCGCCGCCTGCAGCGCCTGGGCGATGGCGGGGTCGAGCGGGTCGAGTTCGAGCGCGACGACATCGCTGGCGCGCACCGCCGCCAGCACGGTCGGGCCCGGGAGCATCCAGTCGCGGTAGGCGGCGTGCACCGTGCCGTAGAGCCAGCTGGTGCGCCCGCCCTGCTCCACGCGCCAGAGGGCGCCGCGGTCGCGCGCCGCGCGCAGCCCCTGGGGGATGGTGGCCGGGTCGAGCGGAACTGCGGCGGGCGGGCAGCCGGCGCCCGCGGACGGCGCGGACGGCGCGGACGGCGGGGACGGCGGGGCCGGCACGGCGGGCGCCGGCTGCGCCAGGACCAGCACCGGCCAGGCCAGGCCGCAGCACGCCCAGGCACGCAGCCGGTGCAGCGCGCGGCGCGCGCGGGCGGTCATGCGCCGGGCTCGGCGATGGTCTGGTCGATGGCGCCGAACAGGCTCTGGCCCGCGGCGTTCTTCATCTCGATGCGGATGGTGTCGCCGAACTTCATGAATTCGGTGCTGGGCTTGCCGTTCTGGATGGTCTCGATGCAGCGCTGTTCGGCGATGCAGCTGTAGCCCTTGGGCCAGACCATGCGCCCGCCCTGCTCCACGCCCTGGTTGCTGACCGTGCCGCTGCCGACGATGGAGCCGGCGCGCACGTTGCGCGTCTTGGCGATGTGGGCGATGAGCTGGCCGAAGTGGAAGGTCATCTCCGGCCCCGCCTCGCACTGGCCGACCTTGCGGCCGTTCCAGGTCGATTCGATCGTCAGGTGCAGCCGGCCGCCCTGCCAGGCGCTGCCCAGCTCATCGAGCGTGACGGCGACCGGGCTGAACGCGGTAGCGGGCTTGGACTGGAAGAAGCCGAAGCCCTTGGCCAGTTCGGCCGGGATCAGGTTGCGCAGCGACACGTCGTTGGCAATCATCACCAGGCGGATGCCGTCCAGCGCCTGCTCGGGCGTGGCGCCCATCTTCACGTCGCCGGTGACGACGGCGATCTCGGCCTCGAAGTCGATGCCCATGGCCTCGCTGGGCACGACCACGTTGTCGCACGGGCCGATGAAGTCGTCGCTGCCGCCCTGATACATCAGCGGGTCGGTGTAGAAACTCTCGGGCACTTCGGAGTTGCGCGCTTTTCGCACCAGTTCGACGTGGTTGATGTAAGCGGAGCCATCCGCCCACTGGTAGGCGCGGGGCAGCGGTGCCATGCACTGGGCCGGGTCGAACGGAAACGCATGCCGTGCGCGGCCGGCGTTGAGCTGGTCGTACAGGTCCTGCAGCTGCGGCGACAGGAAGTTCCAGTCGTCCAGCACCTGCTGCAGGCGGGTTGCGATGCCGGTCGCATAATGGGCCGAACCCAGATCACGGGACACGACCACCAGCTGGCCGTCACGGGAACCATCCTTGTAGGTGGCGAGTTTCATCGCTGTGCGCTCCTTGTCTCCGATCGCCGTGGCCGGCCGCTGCCGGGCACGAATTACGAATGGGTGAATTGATTTAACTAAACAGAACTCGCAAATTCTAGTGCAGATGGACAAGGAACGGGCCGGCATTCAGTCGGTGGAAGTGGGGTTCGCGCTGCTGGACGGGCTGACCCGCGCGCGCGGCCCCCTGATGCTCAAGGACCTGGCCGCCACCGCCGGGATGAGCGCGGCCAAGGCGCACCGCTACTTGGTGAGCTTCCAGCGGCTGGGCCTGGTGGTGCAGGACGCGCGCACCGCCCGCTACGACCTGGGACCGGCCGCGCTCAAGCTCGGCCTGGCCTCGCTGGCCCGGCTGGACGCCGTCAAGCTGGCGCGGGAACGCATGCCCGCGCTGATGGAGGCCGTGGGCCACACGCTGGCGCTGGCCGTGTGGGGCAACCGGGGGCCGACCATCGTGCACTGGGAAGAGTCGCCCCAGGCCGTCACCGCCAACCTGCGGCTGGGCGATGTGATGCCGCTGCTGTCGTCCGCCACCGGCCGCTGCTTTGCCGCCTACCTGCCGCGCGAGGCCACCGCCGCGCTGGTGCAGGAAGAACTGCAGCATGCCGCCCGTCTGGGCCGCACCGACCTGCCCACCGATACCGCCGCCGTGGACGCGCTGCTGCGCGAAGTGCGCGAGCGCCACTGCGCGCGGGTGGTCGATACGCTGCTGCCCGGCATCGTGGCGTTCTGCGCGCCGGTGTTCGATGCGGATGGCCACCTGGCGCTGGGCATCACCACGCTGGGCTCCATCGCCACCTTCGACCCCGCCTGGGACGGCGCCGTGCACGCGCCCCTGCAGGAAGCCGCGCTGCGCCTGTCCAGCGACCTGGGCGGTGCGGGCGCCAGCGCGGCGCCGCGCTAGCCTGGCGCAGGCGAGCCATCGGGCCACCGAGTCATCCACAGCGCAACCGCCATGCCCCGCCGCGTGCTTCTGGCCTTGGTGTGTGCCGTGCTGGCGCTGCACCTGCTGGCGCTGCGCCGCCTGCCCCTGGGTGGCGCAGCGGCGGGTGCCGCGCCGCAGCGGCTGGCGTTCCAGACGCGGATGGTGGAGCCGCCGCCTGCGCCCCCGCCAACGCCAACGCCTTCGCCGCCCTCCGCACCAAAGCCCTTGCCTTCGCCCTCTCCAGCCAAGACCCCAACCGCTGTGAAGCGCGCGGCAGCCCCCGCTCCGAAGCCGCCGGCGGCCAAGGCGGCCCGCCCGTCTGCGCCCGACGTAACCGCCGCCACCGACGCCGAAGCACCCTCGGCCACCACGGCCCCACCCGTGCCATCCCCCGCGCCCTCCCCCGCGCCCGATTCCGCCGCGCCGGATGCAGACGCCTCCAACCATCCGGCCGCAACCGACGCCATGCCCCCGCTGCCTGCCGACGCGGAATCGGCCACGATGGCGGGCGCCGCCGCGCCCGGGGCCGCGGCGTCCGGCCCTGCGCTTGCCGCCTCGGCGCCGTCCGCGACTGCGGCGGCGGACCCACCCGCCGAGCCCGAAACCCGCGCCGGCGTCACCATCCAGGCGCCGGGCAGCGCCCGCCCCCGCGCCGACGCGGATGCGCCGCCCGTGCGCCTGCCCGCGTCGGCGCGCCTGCGCTTCGAGGTCACGGGCGAAGCCAAGCGCTTTCACTACAACGCGAACGCCGAGCTGCTGTGGCGCAATCTGGGCGCCACGTATGAAGCCCGCCAGGAGGTCAAGGCCTTCCTGCTCGGCTCCCGGTCGCAGACCAGCACTGGGCGCCTCACCTCCGAGGGGCTGCAGCCGATACGCTTCGGTGACCGCTCCCGGAGCGAGCAGGCCGCGCATTTCGACCAGGACAACCACGTCGCCACCTTCAGCGCCAACACGCCCAGCGCCCCCATCGGCCCCGGCGCACAGGACCGGCTCAGCGTGTTCATCCAGCTCGGCGCACTGCTGGCCGCCGCACCCGACCGCTATCCGCCCGGCACGCAGATCACCCTGACCACGGTGGGTGCGCGCAACGCCGACCGCTGGACCTTCACCGTGGAAGGCCCCGAGACACTGGAACTGCCCATCGGCCAGACCCCGGCGCTCAAGCTGCAGCGCCTGCCCCGCAGCGACCGCGAGCGCGACCAGAAGGCCGAGCTCTGGCTGGGTACGCAGATGGGCTACCTGCCGGTGCGCATCCGGCTCACCCAGTCCAACGGCGACTTCGCCGACCTCGCGCTGCGCGACCGCGATTCGCTCTGAGGAGCGTGCAGGCCCTGCCGGCCAGGGCGCCTCGCGCCGGGGCCACGTCGGACGTCGCGCCGAACGCCCGCAAACAAAATCCGCGCGAGCCCGGAGCGCCCGCTTTTCCGTGAAATACTGTGTTCACGCAGCACCTGGAAACGTGACGCTCGCGAGTCGGAAACACCAGCCAGCGCCTGACTGGCGGCACGAATCGACTGGCAGTGCGTTGCAGGCCGGACTTGAAGTCCGCCCCAGGGCTGCCATCTGAGTGGTACGGAATTTGCAATTGGCCCTGACCGGCCAGCGGCTTTTCGTGAATGCAATGCACAGCACACTAGGGAGGAACGCCATGCACATGCTCTACGACTCTGAATCGTTCGTGGTGGTCCACATGCAGCCGGACGCTGCCGACACACCCGCAGCCGGCGCGTCCGCCGCCGCCGCGTCGATCCTCGCCCCCCAACTTGCCCGCCACGGCTTCGAGATCGTGGACAAACGCTCCGGCAAGGAGGTGTACCTCGACGGCTCCTGGGCCGAGATGTTCCAGGAACAGATCCTCGCCTGGCAGCGCGACACGCCCACGCAGGAAGAAGTGGACGACACGCTGGATGGCTACGTGGGTCTGGCGCAGAACCCTGTCGTCGTGCATTGAGACTTGCCGGGCCGAGGCCGCACCGGCTGCGGCCCAGCCACCCCAGCGACGCCGCCGTCAGGCGCCGTGCCCACTCCCGCGCCGCGATGCCCGGCTCACCCCCGAAGCCGTGAGCCGGTACCGCTGGTTCCTGCTTTTCGGCTTGTCGGGCATGGTCATCTCCACCCACCCTTGCGCCAGCGCCGGGAGCAGATACGCCTGACGGAAGCGCTCCGCATGCTTGAGCCCCAATGCCGCTTGCAGGTCTGCACGCGACAGGTCCCCCTCCAACACCCGCAGCAGTCGATCGACTTCCGCGGTGACTTCCGCGGTGGCTTCCGCGGTGACCAGAGTCTTTTGACGCGCCGAAAGGTGTACCGGCAATCGCACCACAAATGATGAACGCTCGTCGTCGGTTTCGAACGCGGGCTCTGGCGATCCATTCATGCGCATCGCCTTGAGAATTTTCGGAATGCCGGTGGCCCGGCCTTCCGTGAGCTTGAGTTCCTTGAGGAACTCACCGATGCGGCGATTGCGGTATCGCCGGCTGACTGCACGGCCGGTCTGCAGGTCCTGCAGCCGCACGGATCGGTCCGGGCCTGGAAAGCTCAGGATCGTCACCTCGTCGGGGCTGATGCGCACTTCCACCGGCTCCGGAATCTCGTGGCTCCGGTGGTACACCGCATTCACCAGGGCTTCCTCCAGCGCCGCGAAAGGAACATTCCAGATCCGGGTGGCCTCGGCCGACTGCGGATGCTTGGTGGTCATTTCATGCAGGAAGTTGCGCTGCACATAGTCGAGCGCCTCGCGCACGGTGCGAGCCGGTTCAAGCATGGCAGGAAATCCAGCACGGCCGGCAACTTTCCACGACCCCGATCAGGCTTCGGCGCTTGATTCACGAGCGCAAACAGCTATCTCTTTAATAGCAATTTCAGCTGACACCCCGGCTCCGCGCCATCTCGCGCCCCATGGCCTGCACCGCCTCGGCCGACAGCATTGCCCGACTGGCCGGGTAGACCACCTCGTCTTCGCGGCGAAGGTGGTCGGCGTGGAGGGCGATGAAGCCGTCGAAGGCCGCCAGGTGCGCTGGCTCGAAGGCCGCCAGATCGCCGGCCGCCCAAGCCGCCAGGGGCACCCGGGCCTGGGCCCAGGCCGCCGCCATGGCGACGTGGTCGCGCTGCAACCGCGCCACCAGGGCGGCCATTTCGGCCGCCGCGACGTCGCCAGGGTGGGCGGCGGCGCGGGCCAGCAGGAGCGGGAAGACGTGGCGCTCCTCGTCGCCGTGGTGCAGGGGCGCGGCGATGTCGAAGTAGCGCAGCACGTCGCGCGCGGCGTCGCGCCCCGCCTCGTCCGCTCCGTGCGCGCGCGCTTGGGTGCAGAGCCGCGCCAGCAGGTCGAGCGAGCGCCCGATGCGTTCGTGGCAGGCGCCGAGCATCTCGAACGGCTGCTCGAACCCCACGGCGGGCGAGCGCAGGCCGGGCAGCGCGGCGCGTGAGGTCATGGTCTGGCGGGCCGCAGCCGGGCGGCCGCCCAGCCCTGCGGAGGCGCCTGGCGTCGGCTGCGGGGGCGGCCGGGCCGAGAGGGGCATGCCGCCATCAACCGCAGCTCCCCAGGTGCCCGCACTGCGTGCAGTAGTCGCACCCGTCCTTGCGGATCACCGCATGTGCGCCGCATTCGCTGCATTTCTTGCCCGCCATGGCCGGCGGCGTGTCCGAAGGCAGCGGCGGCTCGTCGAGCGGCAGCACCTGCTGCTGCATGGGCTGTTCCGCGCGGCGCGCCAGGATGTTCTGGATGGCATAGGCCATGGCAGCCACTTCCGACTCGTGCCACAGCGGCACGGGCGTGCCGTCGTCCCTGCGGTGCGTGCCCAGGCGGACCGCGCCCCGGTCCCAGGCCACCTTGCGCATGTCGGAGAGGGCCCGCTCCAGAAAGCCGCCGCGCGCGGCCAGCGACAGGAGCCGCATGCTGGAGGTGATCCACTGCTGCGACTCGCCGCTCTGCCCCACCGGCATGAAGAATTCGATGGCCCGGTCCACCGTGCCGCCGCGCCCGTCGGGCACGGGCAGGAAGGAGACGACGAGGTAGAGCGTCTTGTGTCCTTCCTGCGTCCAGTACTCGAGCTTCTCCGCGACGGCGGAGAGGCCGCCCTTGGGCCGGCTCTCGATCACGGTGCGCAACGGGTCCACGGGTGCGACCGCGGCCACGGGCGCCGCAGGCGTGGGTGCAGGCGTGGTTGCGGTTGCGGTTGCGGTTGCGGGTGCGGGTGCGGGTGCGGACGCTGCCACCTCCAGCACCGACCCGAGGATGGTGTTGGGCCGGTACGTGGCCAGCCCCTTCAGCCCGGCCTTCCAGGCCTGCAGATAGAGGCCTTTGAAGTCGGCGTACGGGTAGTCGGCCGGCACGTTCACCGTCTTGGAGATGGCGGTGTCCACATAGGGCTGCACGGCCTGCATCATGGCGATGTGCTCGGTGGCCGACATGGCGAGCGCCGAGACGAAATAGTCCGGCAGCCGGCCCACGTCGCCGCCCAGCGCGCGGTAGAGCCGCCAGGCGTGGTCCTCCACCGCGTATTCGCTGGTGCTGCCGTCCGCCTCGCGCTTGCGGCGGGTATAGGTCCACGAGAACGGTGGCTCGATCCCGTTGGAGGCGTTGTCGGCGAAGGCCAGGCTCACCGTGCCCGTCGGCGCGATGGACAGCAGGTGGCTGTTGCGAATGCCGTGCTCGCGGATCAGCGCCTGGATGTCGGCCGGCAGGCGGCTGGCGAAGGTGCCCGGTGCCAGATAGCCGTTGGCCTCGAACCGGGGGAACGCGCCCTTCTCGCGCGCCAGCGCCACCGATGCGCGGTAGGCCGCGTCGCGCAGGTGGCGGGCGATGCGCACCGCCATCTCGCGGCCCTCGGCCCGGTCGTAGCGCAGGCGCAGCATGGCCAGCGTGTTGCCCATGCCGGTGAAGCCCACGCCGATGCGCCGCTTGGCCGCCGATTCCTCGCGCTGCTGGGGCAGCGGCCAGAAGGTGAGGTCGAGCACGTTGTCCAGCGCCCGCACCTGGGTGGCGACGGCGGCCTCGAACGCGGCGACGTCGAACGCCGGCTCGCCGGCCGGCAGGCCGAAGGGCTGGCGCACGAAGCGCGTGAGGATGATGGGGCCCAGGTCGCAGCAGCCGTAGGACGGCAGGGGCTGTTCGCCGCAAGGATTCGTAGCAGCGATGTCTTCGCAATAGCGCAGGTTGTTGTCTTCGTTGATGTGGTCGAGAAACAGGATGCCGGGCTCGGCGAAGTCGTAGGCCGACTGCATGATCGTGTCCCACAGCTCGCGGGCCGCCAGCGTGCGGTAGACCCACTGCCCATCGGCGCGGCGGTGCGCGCCTTCGGCCTTCAGCGCGGCACCCGGCTCGGCCGCGTGCACCAGCTGCCACGGCCCGCCGGCTTCCACCGCCGCCATGAATTCGCCGGGTACGCCCACCGACACGTTGAAGTTGTTCCACCGACCGGGCGTGCGCTTGGCGGTGATGAAGTCCAGCACGTCCGGGTGGTCGATGCGCAGCACGCCCATCTGCGCGCCGCGCCGCGCGCCGGCGCTCTCCACAGTGGAGCACGACTGGTCGAACACGTTGATGTAGCTGCACGGGCCCGACGCCTGCGAGGCCGTGCCCCGCACCAGCGCCCCGCGCGGGCGGATGCGGGAGAAGTCGTACCCCACGCCGCCGCCGCGCCGCATGGTCTCCGCCGCCTCGCGCAATGCTTCGTAGATGCCGGGGTAGCCGCCGTCGTCCACACCCTGGATGCAGTCGCCCACGGGCTGCACGAAGCAGTTGATGAGCGTTGCCCGGATGTCGGTGCCCGCCGCGCTCATGATGCGCCCCGCGCCGATGGCGCCCGCCCGCAGGTTGGCGAGGAACAGCGCCTCGTGCCGGGCACGCTCGGCTGCCGGCTCGACCGACGCCAGCGCCCGGGCCACGCGGGCGAACAGCGCCTCGGCATCGGGCTCGCCGTTTTTCAGGTACTTCTCGCGCAGCACGTCCAGGCTGATGGGCTGCACGCCCAAGGGTGCGCCGGGCGAGCGGAGTGCGTCGTCGGCGCCTTCCGGCGCGAGGGGATGGTTGTCGCGTTGCATGTCACGGGGCCTTCCACTGAGCCGCCCGGCATGGCGGGTGGCGAGGGGGCTTTGTACACCGTCGGAGCGTCAGCGGGGTTGGCACAAGTCAACGCGCCCGACGAGGGTTTGGGCGCTGCCCTGCCGACGCAGGCGGTCCGGGCGCTGCTCGATTCGGGCAGCGCTCCTAGCAGACCCAGGTGCCTGCATTGGCATCGAATACAGAACACAGTGATGCTCGGTGGCACCCTGGTACGCGGCTGGGCAGCCCCTACATTCCAGCATCTCCCGCGCTTTGCGCTCCATAGAAAGCTGTTCCCTCATGTCCACCCAGCCCTCCTCCGACGCCCACTCCCTGATCGAGCGCCTGAACTGGCGCTATGCCACGAAGAAGATGGACCCGAGCCGCAAGGTGCCCGCCGACAAGGTCGAGCGCATCGTCGAGGCCGCCCGGCTGGCGCCCACTTCCAGCGGGCTGCAGCCGTTCGAGCTGTTCGTGGTGACCGACCCGGAAGTGCGCGCGCGCATTCGCCCCATCGCCTGGAACCAGGGGCAGATCGTGGACTGCTCGCACCTGCTGGTGTTCGCGGCGTGGGACAACTACACGGCCGAGCGCATCAACGCCATGTTCGACTACACCAACGAAGTGCGCGGCTTCAAGAACGAGGGCTGGGAGAACTATCGCCAGCAGCTGCTGAATTCGTACCCGCAGCGCAGCGCCGAAGTGAACTTCGAGCATGCCGCGCGCCAGGCCTACATCGGCCTGGCCGCCGCCCTGGTGGCCGCTGCGTATGAAGGCGTGGACAGCACGCCGATGGAGGGATTCGACCCGAAGGCGCTGGACGAGATCCTGGGCCTGGGCGAGCGCCATCTGCGCAGCGTGGCGGTGCTGCCGCTGGGCTACCGCGTGGCCGAGCAGGACTGGCTGGTCGATCTGCCCAAGGTGCGCCGCCCGCGCGAGCGCTTCGTCACCGAGGTCTGAGGCCTTCGGTCGGGTGCAGGCCGAAGCGGAGGGGACTCCTCCGGCCCGGTCAGGGCCGGCGCCCTTCGGGCGGCCTCGGAATGCGCCGCCACCGGAAGCGGCCCAGTTTTTGAATGAAATCGCCCTCTAGCGCTTGATATCATTGGGTCTATTGCTATTAAAAAAATAGCAATTGCCTGCGGTTCAATGCGCTCCCGCCTGGCTCCGCAGCAGGTCGGCGAATGCGCCGGCCGGCAACGGCCTGGCGCACAGATAGCCCTGAAAGCTGTCGCAGCCGCGCGCCTTCAGGAAGGCCAGCTGCGCTTCGGTTTCCACGCCTTCGGCCAGCACCGACAGCCCCAGGCTGTGGCCCAGGGCGATGATGGCGGTGCAGATCGCCGTGTCGTCGGTGCTCTGCGGCAGGTCGCGGATGAAGCCGCGGTCGATCTTCAGCACGTCGATGGGAAAGCGCTTGAGGTGCGCGAGCGACGAATAGCCCGTGCCGAAGTCGTCCACCGCCATGCGCACGCCCAGCGCGCGCAGTCGCAGCAGCACCTGGCGGGCTTCTTCCGGGCGCTCGGCCAGGGCGCCTTCGGTGATCTCCAGTTCCAGCCCGCTGGCCGGAAAACCGCTGTGCTGCAGCGCGTTCTCCACGCCGCCGACCAGGTCGGTCAGGTGGAACTGCCGCGGCGACACGTTCAGCGCCAGCGTCACCGGCGCCAGCCCGGCGTCGAGCCAGGCCCGGCCCTGCCGGCAGACCTCGCGCACCACCCACTCGCCCATCGGCCCGATCACGCCGGAGCTTTCCGCCACCGGGATGAAGCGCGCTGGCGCGACCGGGCCTTCGTCCGGGTCCACCCAGCGCACCAGCGCTTCGGCACCCACGATGCGGCCGCTGGCGATGTCCACCTGCGGCTGGTAGTGCATCTGCAGATGGCCCAGCGCCAGGGCGCGGCGCAGGCGGGCTTCGAGCGCGATGCGCTCGCGCGCGGCGGCGGTGAGGCCTTCGTCGAAGAAGCACCAGGCACCCCGGCCGCGGGCCTTGGCGCCATAGACCGCCGCGTGGGCGCCCTGCAGCAGCGACTGCGCGGTGGCAGCATGGGCCGGAAAGAGGCAGATGCCGACGCTGGCGCCGGCCACCACCTCGAAGCCCTCGGGCGAGCGCCAGGGCTCGCCGGCGGCCGCGATCATGGCCTGGGCCACGGCGGCGGCTTCGCCGGCACCGGCCATGTCGTCGGCGGCAGAGGCGGCAGAGGCGGCTGCGCCGGCTGCGGCGGGTGGGTTTCCGCCGCCTTCGCCCAGGCGGCGGGCCAGCACGCCCAGTTCGTCGCCGGCCATGCGGCCGATCAGCACGTCGTCGCCCATGGCGGCCTGCACGCGGCGGGCGATGTGCTGCAGCACCTGGTCGCCGATGGCGTGGCCGTAGCTGTCGTTCACGTCCTTGAAGCGGTCCAGGTTCAGCAGCAGCACGGCCATGCGTTCGCCGCTGGCCTCGGCCGCCTGCACGGCGGACTCCAGCTGTTGCGCGAAGTGGCTGCGGTTGGCGAGCGTGGTCAGCGCGTCGTGGTGCGCCATGAATTCCAGCCGGCCGAACTGCGCCTTCTCTTCGGAGATGTCGGCGAACATGCAGACGTAGTGCGTGATGGCGCCGGAGGCGTCGCGCACGCAGGACATGGACATGCGCTCGGGGAACACCTCGCCGTTCTTGCGGCGGTTCCAGATCTCGCCGCGCCAGTGGCCGGTGCGTTGCAGGGCTTCCCACATCGACCGGTAGAAGCCGGGGCCGTGGCGGCCGGACTTGAGCAGGCGCGGGTTCTGGCCCAGCAGCTCGGCCTCGGTGTAGCCCACCAGCCGCGTGAAGGCGGCGTTGACCGAGAGGATGCGGCTGGCGGCGTCGGTGACCAGCACGCCCTCGGTGGTGTTGTCCACCACGGTGGCGGCCAGGCGGCTGCGCTCGGCCTCGCGGCGGGCGGAGGTTTCGTCGGCCAGCGTGCCCGCCAGTCGGGCGATGCCAGGCGCGGCCGAAGGAGAGGCCCTGCCCTGGACGGCATCGCCAGCCGCACCGTCCACCGGGCGGCGCCCGCGCACCAGGAACCAGCGCACCTCGCCATCGAAGCAGCGCAGCCGCACGCTTTCGGCGAAGGGCTCGCCGGAGGCCAGCGCGGCGCGGGCGGCGGCCACCAGCCGGCGGCGGTCGCCACGGTGCACGCGGGGCAGCAGCGCGAAATCCTGATCGAAGTCTTCGCCCGGGTAGCGCAGCAGGCGCTGCAGCCCGGCCGAAAAGTCGAGCCGGCGCTGGCCGGGGCGCCAGTCCCACACGCCCACGCCGCCTTCCAGCGCCAGGCGCAGCCGGGCCTCGCTGCGCTGCAGGGCGGTCTGCGCGGCGCGGGCGGCGTCGGTGCGCTGGCGTGCGTCGGCCCGCTGCCGGCGCAGCAGCCAGCCCGCGCCCAGCGCGCCGCTGGCCAGCACCCAGAGCAGACCCAGCAGGGCGGCAGGGCCCCGCAGGGCGCCGCCGGGCTGCGCGGCGAAGCCTGGCGCCCACCGGTCCAGCAGCGCCCCCCCCGCCAGCACCCAGGCGGTGCCCACGGCCAGGTAGATGAGCAGGCCCCACCCCACCGCCCGCCCCGCACGGGCGGCCTTGCTGTCCATCACGTCCTCGCTTGTTTCGTTCGCATTCGTCGCCGGCGGTTGGGCAGCCGGCACGGCGCGCCGGAGCGCGGCGTGCCCTGCGGTGCTGCGACAATCGCCCGGCTATGACCCAAGCCTATATTCTCACCCTGTCCTGCCCCGACCGACTGGGGCTGGTGCATGCCGTTTCCGGCTTTCTGCTGGAGCAAGGCGGCAACATCGAAGAGGCCGCGCAGTACAACGACCACGACACCGGTCTCTTTTTCATGCGGCTGCAGTTCGCCTGCGACCGGCACGATGCCGCCGCCCTGCGCGAGCGCCTGACTGCCTTCGCCGAGCCCTTCCAGATGCACTGGCACCTGCATGCGGCCTGCGAGCCGGTCAAGACGGTCATCATGGTCAGCCGAGAAGGTCACTGCCTGAACGACCTGCTGTTCCGCTGGAAGTCCGGCCTGCTGCCGGTGCAGATCAGCGCCATCATCAGCAACCACCGCGACTTCTACCAGCTGGCGGCCAGCTACAACGTGCCCTTCCACCACATTCCGGTGACCAAGGACAACAAGGCCCAGGCCGAGGCACGGCAGTTCGAGATCATCCAGCAGGAGGGCGCCGAGCTGGTGGTGCTGGCGCGCTACATGCAGGTGCTGAGCGACGATCTGTGCCGCAAGCTGTCGGGCCGGGCGATCAACATCCACCACAGCTTCCTGCCCAGCTTCAAGGGCGCCAAGCCCTACTACCAGGCGCATGACCGCGGCGTGAAGCTGATCGGCGCCACGGCGCACTACGTGACGGCCGACCTGGACGAAGGCCCGATCATCGAGCAGGACGTGGCCCGCGCCGACCACACCGACACGGTGGAAGACCTGACGGCCCGGGGCCGCGACACCGAAAGCCAGGTGCTGGCCCGCGCCGTGAAGTGGCACACCGAGCGCCGGGTGCTGCTGAACGGCCACAAGACGGTCGTCTTCCGCTAGACCATGGCCCGCTCCCTGCGTCGCTTCGCGCCTTCGCCCTGCCGGGGGACGCCACCGGCGGCCCGGCCAAGCCGGGTCCACGGCGGCCGCCGGCATGGCCTGCTCGGCGGCCCTCGGAAGGTGGGGACGCAGCGCGTGCGCTTCGACCCGCCGGCCGGGCACACCGCGCACGCCACGCACATCGCGCACATCGCGCAGGGGCACTGACATGGCCGCCCACCACCTGCCCTCCACGGGCTCCTTCTCGCGCAACGCCGCGCAGCGCATTCCGCCCATCCAGTGCCTGATCACCTTCGAGACGCTGGCGCGGCTGCGCAGCGTGACGCAGACGGCCGAGGAGCTGTGCGTGACGCCCAGCGCGGTGAGCCACCGGGTCAAGCAGCTTGAGCAGATCCTGGGCGTGCGGCTCTTCGGGCGCGCCGACTTCTCGCTGACCACCGAAGGCAGCACCTACCTGGCACAGGTGCGCGAGGGCCTGAGCGCGCTGCAGCGCTTTCCGGGCAGCGACCAGGCGCCGGGCAAGCGGCGGCTCAAGCTGGCCGTCACGCCGACCTTCGCGCGGGTCATCCTCATCCCGCGCCTGCGGCAGTTCACCGAGGTGTATCCGGAGATCGACCTGGCGCTGCAGGTGTCGATTCCGCTGCTGGACGTGGTGGCGGAAGACGCCGACCTGGTGGTGCGCTTCGGCCCGGGGCACTATGCCGACATGGAGCACGTGGAGATCGCGCGCGACGTGGTCACGCCGCTGGCCTCGCCCGCCTTCGTGCGCGAGCACGGGCCCTTCGAGCGGCCCGAGGACCTGGAACGCGTTTCCCTGCTGCGCAGCCCGCTGGAGCCCTGGCGCCCGTGGTTCGCCGCCTGCGGCCTGGACTGGCCGGCGCCCAGCGAGGGCTCACAGTTCAACGACATCGGCCTGATGTGCGACGCTGCCGCCGCCGGCATGGGCGTGGCGCTGGTGCGGCTGAAGCTGGGCGCGCCCTGGCTGGAGCAAGGCACGCTGGTGCGGCTCTTCGACATCCAGGCGCCCAGCCCGCACGCGCACTACCTGTGCTGGCGCACCGGCACCATGGACCGCTGGGAATGCGCGGCATTCGCCGACTGGCTGCGGCGGGCGATGGCCTGACCGGCCGCGCCTGGACCGCGCCACCGCAGCCGCCGCAGAGGCGGCAAGGGCCGCAGGGCACGGCGGATTCCAGGCCAAAACAGCCACCAGCGCTTGATACATAAGCGCCCGTAGCTACACATTTGATAGCAAACCATAGCAACCGTTAGATCGGCGCCTGGAGCGCCGCCCCCCATGGCATCGCAGCAATCCGCCACTTTCAAGAAACGCTACCCCACGCTGGAGCAGAACGAGGTGCTGAACGCCAGCGCGCGTTCCATCCTCGTCAGCGCGCTGGCCGGCACCGGCAAGACGACCACGCTGGCCATCAAGGCGGCCGACCTGCTGCAGCGCCAGGGCGCGAGCCGCATCCTGATGCTGGCCTATTCCGACGCGGGCCTGGCCGCCATCGCCCAGCGGCTGGCGCAGTTCGCGCCCGGCATTCCGCGCCAGGTGCAGATCATGACGGTGGAGCAGCTCTGCGCCAGCGTGCTGCAGGCGCAGGGCGAGGCCGTGGTGCCGCTGACCGAGCCGCTGCACAAGCACCTGCTGATCCGCCAGGCCTGGAGCGCGCTGCAGACGAGCCACGCAGCGGGCGACGGCGAGGGCGCCGCGCCGGAGCTGGCCGAGTTTCTGGCGCGCGAACTCGACGTGCAGGCGTTCGCCGATTTCGAGGCCCTGGCCAAGCAGCGGCTGCTGCAGCACCACATCGACGAGAGCGGGCTGGGCGCGCTGGCCTACTGCCAGGACAACGACCTGGACTGGGGCCTCTACCAGCTGCTGCTGCACTACGAACGGCTGCGGCGCGGCCCGGGCGACGAACCGCAGTTCTACGCGCCCGGCGACTGCACCTACGAAGTCGCCCGCCGGCTGGATGCGCTGGATTTCGGCGAGCCCTTCGCGCCGCTGCAGTCCCGCTTCGACGCGGTGCTGTTCGACGAACTGCAGGACCTGGACGAGGCGGCCGTGCGCGTGCTGCGCCAGCTGGTGGCCGGCGGCAACGGCGTTTTCGTCGGCGCGGGCGACTTCAACCAGCACATCCTGCCCGGCGCGTTCTCGGTCTTCGGCAACCACCAGGCGCGCATCCGGCAGGAACTGCCGGCGGACACGCAGGTGCTGACGCTGAACACCACCTACCGCTTCGGCAACGCCATCTGCCATGCGCTGAACCCGCTCTTCGGCGTGGAATTCGCGTCGCACTACCCCACGCAGGCCGCCGTGTTCGAGCCGCGCAGCTACGCCAGCGACGACGACTGCGCGCGCCAGTTGCTGGCCATCCACGACGCGGTGCGCCGGCTGCCCGTCGCAGCCGCGGGCCCGGCGCCTGCGCTGCACATCGTGCTGCGCTCGCCCGAGGACTCGGTGCTGCTGGAATGGCTGTTCGCCCACGAGGGCGTGCACTACGCCTGCAAGGGAATGAAGCGGTTCTACCAGCGCCGCGAGATCGCGCTGGTGCTGGCGCTGATGGGCGCCATGGAGGGCTGCAACGCGGCCACGCGGCTCACCCAGGGCATTCTGAGCAGCGCCATCGAAGGGCTGCTGCGCTATGTGCGCCGCAGCAGCCGGCCCGACCCCGACGTGCTGGCCAACGGCGCCTTCGACCTGCAAGCGCTGGCGCAGGACTCGCCCGTCGAAGTCGACACGCGCGCCGTGGCCAGCGGCCTGATCGGCCAGCAGGAGCTGCTGCGCCGCTTCCTGGTGCGCGCCAGCTTCGACCCGCAGGCGCCGGTGGCGTCCGCCGTGTGCGAGGCGCTGCTGGCCCTGCCGGCGGACGCCTGCGCCGATGCCGGCCAGCTCTGCGCGCATCCGCTCATCGACCGCTTCTTCGCCCAGGCGCCCATCGGCACGCAGGAGCTGGCCCAGTGCCGCGACAGCCTGCGCGCGCTGGCACGCATCGGCGCGGGCCTGTCGGTGGACGAATTCCTCGGCCGGCTGGCGGCCATGGTGCAGGCCGGCATCGACCAGCACCGCCAGCGCGAAGAGCCCAGCCTGCAACTGCTGACGGTGGAGCGCTGCAAGGGCCACGAGTACGAATACGTGGCGGTGCCCTTCGTGGAGCGCGGCCGCTTTCCACGCAGCGCGGCACGGCATGAGGCCTACCGGGAACGCAACATGCTCTACGTGGCCCTGACCCGGGCGCGCCGGCGGCTCTGGCTGCTGGAGGGCCCGCGGCGGCCGGTGAGCCCAGGGCCGGTGTAGACGGCATCGATCCGGGCCGAATCGGCCTCAAGCGCCCGTCCCACCTGCACAGATAGCTACTGTTTTAATAGCTTCATGCCGAGGGCAGATCCAAGGCGCTCCTGCCCTGGCGTGGCGCCGCCGGCCATTTCACGGGCCGCTGCAAGAAAACTCACACACCCGCGCGCGGCCTTCCTCTACAGTGGTCGGCATGAGCGCAGCCCCCTTCACCGCCACCCCCGCCACCCCCGCCACCCCCGCCGCGACCGCATCCGACAACGCACCGGCCGCCCCCGAGCCCCTTACCGCCCCCGAGCCCCTTACCGCCCCGGTGCCGACCGCGTCCGAGCGCGCCGCCCGCCAGGCCCAGGTGGTCAAGGCCCTGTCCGCCCATGTGCCGGCGCATGCGCTGCTCTGGCATGCCGAAGACACCACGCCGTACGAATGCGACGGCCTGACCGCCTACCGCCAGCGCCCGCTGGTCGTCTGCCTGCCGGAAACGGAAGCGCAGGTGCAGGCCGTACTGCGCACCTGCCACGCGCTGGGCGTGCCGGTGGTGGCGCGCGGCGCGGGCACGGGCCTGTCGGGCGGGGCCATGCCGCATGCCATGGGGGTGTCGCTGTCGCTCGCGCGCTTCAACCGCATTTTGTCGATCGACCCGGTGGGCCGCACCGCCCGCGTGCAGTGCGGCGTGCGCAACCTGGCCATCAGCGAAGCGGCGGCGCCCTGGCAGCTGTATTACGCGCCCGACCCGTCCAGCCAGATCGCCTGCACCATCGGCGGCAACATCGCCGAGAACTCGGGCGGCGTGCACTGCCTGAAGTACGGCCTCACGGTGCACAACGTGCTGCGCGTGCGCGGCTTCACCGTGGCGGGCGAGCCGGTCGAATTCGGCAGCGAGGCGCTCGACACGCCGGGCTACGACCTGCTGGCCGCCGTCATCGGCAGCGAAGGCATGCTGGCCGTGACCACCGAGGCCACGGTGCGCCTGATACCGAAGCCGCAACTGGCGCGCTGCATCATGGCCAGCTTCGACGACGTGCGCAAAGCCGGCGACGCGGTGGCCGCCGTCATCGCGGCCGGCATCATCCCGGCCGGGCTGGAGATGATGGACAGGCCCATGACCGCCGCCGTGGAAGACTTCGTGAAGGCCGGCTACGACCTGGCGGCGGAAGCCATCCTGCTGTGCGAGAGCGACGGCACGCCCGAGGAGGTGGAGGAAGAGATCGGCCGCATGAGCGAGGTGCTGCGCGCCGCCGGTGCCACCGCCATCACCGTGAGCGGGAACGAGGCCGAACGCCTGCGCTTCTGGAGCGGCCGCAAGAACGCCTTCCCGGCCTCGGGCCGCATCAGCCCCGACTACATGTGCCTGGACTCGACCATTCCGCGCAAGCGCCTGGCCGACATCCTGCTGGCCATCCAGGAGATGGAGAAGAAGTACGGCCTGCGCTGCTGCAACGTCTTCCATGCCGGCGACGGCAACCTGCACCCGCTGGTGCTGTTCGATGCCAATGACCCGGACGAGCTGCACCGCTGCGAACTCTTCGGCGCCGACATCCTGGAAACCAGCGTGGCCATGGGCGGCACCGTGTCGGGCGAGCACGGCGTGGGCGTGGAGAAGCTCAACAGCATGTGCACCCAGTTCACCACCGAGGAGAACGCGCAGATGCTGGCGCTGAAGGCCGCGTTCGACCCGGCGGGCCTGCTGAACCCGGGCAAGGTCATTCCCACGTTGAACCGCTGTGCCGAGTACGGAAAGATGCTGGTGCGTGGCGGGCAGATCGCGCACCCGGAGCTGCCCAGGTTCTGAAAGGCTCGGCCGGCGCCTGGCCGGCCCTTGCGCAGCACTTGGCCGGCAAGCGTTATTCACCTGGTCGGCGCTTAGCCGCCCATCCCCACCTGCGCCGCCACCCACAGCTCGCGCGCATGCGACAGCGCGAACAGCACCAGCCCGATCATCCCACCCACCACGGTGCCGTTGATGCGGATGTACTGCAGGTCGCGGCCGATGTGCAGTTCGGCCAGGTGCGCCATCTCGCGGCCGTCCCAGCGCTGGACGGTGCTGCGGATGTGCTCGGCCACCGACTGCGCCACGTCGGGTGCCCACTGGGCGGCCCAGAGTTCCAGGCGCACGTTCAGCCGCACGCGCAGCGCGGCGTCGCCGGCCAGTGACATGCCCAGCCACTGGCCCATGGCGGTGACCTGGCGCGACACCTGCGACTGCTCGTCGTTCAGGTCGCGGTGCAGGGCCTGGCGCGCCTGGCCCCACAGCTCGGCCACGTAGGCGCCGAGCTTGGGGTCGCCCTGCAGGTAGGCGCGCATCTCTTCGCCGCGCCGGGCCCAGTCGGGGTCGCTCTGCAGGCGGCCGATCAGGCGCTCGACGGCGCTGTCCAGCGTGTCGCGCAACTGGTGATGCGGGTCTTTCGCCACTTCCTCCAGCAGGCTTTCGATGGCGTGGGCAATGGCGCCGGCGCCCTTGGTGCTGAGCCAGTCGGTGGGCAGCACCTTCTGCTTGAGCGGGTGTTCGCGCTTGATCCACTGCATCAGCGTGTCGGCGATGAAGGTGCGGGTCTCGGTCGACTGCAGCATGGTGCCCAGGCGCTGCAGCAGATCGTCCAGCAGCGCCTGGTGGCGCCCGCCCTGCGTGAGCGCACCCAGCGCGGCGCCCATCGACTTGCTGAGGTCGATGCGCCCGATGAGCGCCCGCACGGCCTGGCCCAGCAGTTCCTGGATCTTGCTGTCTTCCACGGTGTCGAGCGCCGCCGCCGCCAGCCGCGCCACCTGGCGGCCCAGCAGGCCGGCGTTGGACGGCGCGGTGAGCCATTGCGCCAGCATGTCGGCCGGGTCGTGCCGGCGGATCATGCTGACCAGCGAGGGGCCGTCGAGGAACTCCTCGCGCACGAACTCGGCCAGGTTGGCGCCGATGCGGTCCTTGTTGCGCGCGATGATGTCGGTGTGCCCGCTCACCCAGGGCAGCGGAATGCGGCGGAACAGCGCGGAGACGGCAAACCAGTCGGCCAGCGCGCCCACCATGGCCGCCTCGGCCACGGCGCGCACGCAGTCCACCGCCAGCCCGCGCGGAAAGGCATAGGTGGCAGCGAACACGGCCACGACGAGCAGCAGCAGCCCGGTGGCCTGGAGCTTGGCGCGGCGCAGCAGCGCCTCGTGGTCCTGTCGTGTGGCGGTGGCAGTCAGTGGCATGGCCGCAGGATAGCCCCGGGGCCGGCGCCGCGTCCACCCGGCGCGGCTTTTCCCTGGCGCGTCAGCGGGAGATGACCTGGGCCAGCGCGGTGCGCAGATGGCCCACCGTGCGCTCCACGTTGTGCCACTTCTCCAGCCCGAAGAGGCCGATGCGGAAGGTGCGGAAGTCCGGCCCTTCGTCGCACTGCAGCGGCACGCCCGCAGCGGTCTGCAGGCCCACGGCGGCGAACTTCGAGCCGTTCTGGAGCCCCAAGTCGGTGGTGTAGCTGACCACCACGCCCGGCGCCTTGAAGCCTTCGGCCGCCACGCTCGGCAGGCCGTTCGATTCGAGCAGCTGGCGCACCTGCGCGCCGAGGTCGATCTGCTCCTGGCGCACCTTCTCGAAGCCGTAGTCGCGCGTCTCCAGCATCACATCGCGCAGCTGCACCAGCGCGTCGGTCGGCATGGTGGTGTGGTAGGCGTGCTGGCCTTTTTCGTAGCCTTCGGCGATCTGCATCCATTTCTTCAGATCGCACGAGAAGCTGGAGCTTTGCGTGCCGTCGATGGCTTGGCGCGCGCGCTCGCTGAGCATCACCATGGCGCAGCAGGGCGAGCCGCTCCAGCCCTTCTGCGGCGCGCTGATCAGCACGTCCACCCCGGTGGCGCGCATGTCCACCCACATGGCGCCGGAGGCCACGCAGTCCAGCACGAAGAGCGCGCCCACCTCATGCGCCGCGTCGGCCACGGTGCGCAGGTAGTCGTCCGGCAGGATGATGCCGCTGGCGGTTTCCACATGGGGCGCGAACACGACCCTGGGCCGCTCGGCACGGATGGCGGCGGCCACTTCGTCGGCTGGGCACGGCGCCCAGGCCGCCTGGGCGCCCTCGCCCTGCGGACGCGCCTTGCACACCACCGCGCCGCCACCCAGGGCGCCCGCGTCGAAGATCTGGCTCCAGCGATAGCTGAACCAGCCGTTGCGCACGATCAGCACCTTCTCGCGGTTGGCGAACTGGCGCGCCACCGCCTCCATGCCGAACGTGCCGCTGCCCGGCACCAGCACCGCCGTGTGGGCGCCGTAGACCTGCTTGAGCGTGGCGAGGATGTCCTGCATCACACCCGTGAAGCGCTTGGACATGTGGTTGAGCGCGCGGTCGGTATAGACGACCGAGAATTCGAGCAGACCATCGGGGTCGATGTGGGGCAGCAAGCCAGGCATGGGGGTTCTCCGAGTCGCAGACAAACAATCGCGGGCCAGCTTAGCACGCGCCCCATCGACGCGCCCGGGGGCGGCTGCCCGCCGTTTTACCTAACTTTACGGCCGCGCAGCAGTGGGGTCGCACAGCGTTGGCACACTCGGGGCTGGTTCTCATTTCGCGTGGCCGTGTCCTCACGGCGTCTGCCGCATCTTCCCGTTCAACACCTCCATGACCATCGCCCGCAAGATCTCCAAGCCCTGGCGCCTCGCGCTGCTCCTGCTCGTGCTGGCCGCGCTCGCCTTCGGTGCCTGGCGCCTCTTCTTCCAGCCGGCGCCTGCACCCCGCTTCGTGACCACCACCGCCGCCCGCAGCGACATCGAGGACACGGTGCTCGCCACCGGCACCATCCAGGCCTTCAAGCAGGTGAGCGTGGGCGCGCAGGTGTCGGGCCAGGTGAAGGCGCTGCGGGTGGAGCTGGGCCAGACGGTCAAGAAGGGCGACCTGGTGGCGGAGATCGACTCCACCACGCAGCAGAACACGGTCCGAAATGCCGAGGCCGCGCTGGAGAACGTGCGCGCGCAACTCGCCGCGCAGCAGGCGTCGCTGGTCGAGGCCGAGCTGAAGTACAAGCGCCAGAAGCAGCTGTTCGATGCGGAGGCGGGCTCGCGCGCCGAGCTCGAGGCGGCCGAAGCCACCCGCAACACCACTCGCGCCAACATCGCCGCGCTGCAGGCGCAGATCAAGCAGGCGGCCGTCACCGCCGACACGGCCAAGGTCAACCTCGGCTACACGAAGATCGTCTCGCCCATCGACGGCGTGGTGGTGGCGCTGGTGGTGCAGCAGGGCCAGACGGTGAACGCGAACCAGACCACGCCCACCATCATCAAGGTGGCGCAGCTCGACCAGGTGACGGTGAAGACGCAGATCTCCGAGGCCGACGTGGTCAAGGTGAAGCCCGGGCTGCCGGTGTACTTCACCATCCTGGGCGAACCGGACCGGCGCTACAACGCCGTGCTGCGCACCGTCGAGCCCGCAACCGACGCCATCCTGACCGAGACGACCTCGTCCAACAGCAGCAGCTCCAGCTCCAGCTCGACCACGGCCATCTACTACAACGGCCTCTTCGACGTGCCCAACCCCGAGAACAAGCTGCGCATCTCGATGACGGCGCAGGTGTCCATCGTGCGCGCAGAAGCCAAGGGCGCGATCGTGATCCCCTCCTCGGCACTGAGCCGGCGCGGGGCCGGCGGCGCCAGCGTGCGCGTGCTGGACGCCCAAGGCAACCCGCAGCCCCGCCCGGTGAAGGTGGGCATCAACAACAACGTGAGCGCCGAGATCACCGAAGGCCTGGCCGAAGGCGACAAGGTGGTGCTGGGCGAAGCCGCCGCGCCGGCTGCCGGCGCCCAGCCCGGCGGCCGCCGCCCGCCGATGCGCATGTGATCGCAGCCCCGTGCCGAGAACGCCCATCGACCGCATCGCCATGAACCAGGCCCCCCATCCACTTGCGCCCGCCGACCGCCAGGGCGCCCCCGACGCGCCGCTGCTGGAGCTGCGCGACCTGCGCCGCGAGTTCCCCGCCGGCGAGGGCACCATCGCCGTGCTCAAGGACATCGACCTCGCCATCCGGGCGGGCGAGATGGTCGCCATCGTCGGCCAGTCGGGCTCAGGCAAGTCCACGCTGATGAACATCCTGGGCTGCCTGGACCGGCCCACCTCCGGCAGCTACCGCGTGGCCGGCCGCGCCACCGGCCAGCTGGGTCCGGACGAGCTGGCCGCGCTGCGGCGCGAATACTTCGGCTTCATCTTCCAGCGCTACCACCTGCTGGGCGACCTCACGGCGCGCGGCAACGTGGAGGTGCCGGCCATCTATGCCGGCACGCTGCCGGGGGCGCGCCATGACCGTGCGGCCGCCTTGCTGGGGCGGCTGGGCCTGGCCGAGCGCACCGGCCACCGGCCCGGGCAGCTGTCGGGCGGGCAGCAGCAGCGCGTCTCCATCGCCCGGGCGCTGATGAACGGCGGCAGCGTCATCCTGGCCGACGAGCCCACCGGCGCGCTCGACACCGCCAGCGGCGAAGAGGTGATGAAGATCCTGCAGGAGCTGCATGCCGAAGGCCACACCATCATCATCGTGACGCACGACATGGCGGTGGCCGAGCATGCCGAACGCATCATCGAGATCCGCGACGGCGAAATCATCGGCGACCGGCCCACGGCCCGCATGGCCGGCGTGCCCGCCCGTGCCGCCGCACCGGCGCCACCGGCCCGCCCGGCCGCGCGCAACGGCATCGGCGCGTTGCGCGACCGTTTCGCCTCCGCCTTCCAGATGGCGCTGCTGGCGATGAACGCGCACCGACTGCGCACCTTCCTCACCATGCTCGGCATCATCATCGGCATCGCCTCGGTGGTGGCCGTGGTGGCGCTGGGCGAGGGCTCGCGCCAGCAGGTGCTGAAGAACATCAGCTCCATCGGCACCAACACCATCGAGGTGTTCTCCGGCAGCGGCTTCGGCGACACGCGCTCGGCCCGGGTGCGCACGCTGGTGCCGGCCGACGCGGCGGCGCTGGCCCGGCAGGGCTACGTGGACAGCGTCACGCCCACGCTGCAGAACGCGGTCACCGGCCGCTACCGCAACATCGAGGCCTCCATGACGGTGGTGGGCGCGGGCGAGCAGTACTTCCGCGTCAAGGGCGTGACGGTGGCACAGGGCACCGAGTTCGATGCCGGCAACGTGGCGCGGCGCGAGCAGGTGGCGGTGATCGACGACAACACCCGCAAGACGCTGTTCCCCAACACGCCCGACCCGGTGGGCGAGGTGATCCTGCTGGGCAGCATCCCGGTGCGCGTGATCGGCGTGGCGGCCAAGAGCGAATCGGCCTTCGGCAACACCGAGGCGCTGAACGTGTTCGTGCCCTACACCACCGCCATGAGCCGCATCGTCAACCAGGACTACCTGCGCAGCATCACGGTGCGGGTGCGCGACGACGCCTCCACCAGCGCGGCCGAGCAGGGCATCAACCAGCTGCTGGAGCAACGCCACGGCCGCAAGGACTTCTACGTACTGAACACCGACAGCATCCGCCAGACCATCGAGGCCACCACGCAGACGATGACGCTGCTCATCAGCTCCATCGCCGTGATCTCGCTGATCGTGGGCGGCATCGGCGTGATGAACATCATGCTGGTCAGCGTGACCGAGCGCACTCGCGAGATCGGCGTGCGCATGGCCGTGGGCGCGCGGCAGAGCGACATCCAGCAGCAGTTCCTGATCGAGGCCGTGCTGGTGTGCCTGATCGGCGGGGTGCTGGGCATCCTGCTGGCGCTGGGCTTCGGCCAGATCTTCGCGCGGGCCAGCAGCGACTTCCGGATGGTGTATTCGCACGGCTCGATGGTGGCGGCCTTCGTCTGCGCCACGATGATCGGCGTGGTGTTCGGCTTCCTGCCGGCCCGCAGCGCCGCACGGCTCGACCCGGTGGAGGCACTGGCGCGTGAGTAGGCGCCGCGCCCTGCCTCCTCCCGCCGCCTCGGCCGGAGCGGACGTGGGCTTGCGCATGGCGCACCGCCTCGATCCCTCCTCCAGTCAACCCCGTCCCGCAGCGTTGCGGACGCACTGAGTAAGCAGCATGTCCTTGATGAGAATTTCCGAACGCCTGCGCACACCCGCCGCGTTGGTCCTGGCCCTGGCCCTGGCTGGCTGCTCGACCCTGCGCACCCCCTACGAAGCGCCGGCCACCGTGGTGCCCGCGCAGTGGCGCCATGCCGGCGACGGCGTATCGACCGCGCCGGCGCGCGAGGCCGCCGCCGTGACCGGCCACTGGTGGAAGGCGTTCGACGACCCGGTGCTGAGCGAGCTGGTGGATGCGGCACTGGCCCGCAACAACGACCTGGCTGCGGCGGCGATCCGCGTGCGGCGCGCGCAGCTGCAGGCCCGGCTGACCGAGAACCGGCCCAGCTTCAGCGGCAGTGCGAACAGCGGCGCCAGCCGCCCGCTGGAGGGCGGCGGCACCAGCCGCTCGAACTCCGCCTCGCTGGGCGTGAGCTACGAGGCCGACCTGTGGAACCGCCTGGGCGCATCGACCGACGCTGCCCGCTGGGAGGCCCTGGCCACCGCGCAGGACCGCGAGGCCGCCGCGCAGGCGCTGGTCGCCACCACCGCCACGCTGTACTGGCAGCTGGGCCACCTGAACCAGCGCCTGGCCTCGGCCGCGGAAAGCATCCGCTATGCCGAACGCACGGTGGCGCTCGTCCAGGCGCAGTACGACGCGGGCGCCGTCTCCACGCTGGAAGTGACCGAATCGCGCCAGAGCCTGTCCAGCCAGCGCGCCGCGCTCGCGCAGCTGCAGCAGCAGTACGTCGAAACCTCGAACGCGCTGGTGCTGCTGTTCGACGGCTCCGCCACCGGCCCGGCCGCACCGGGCTGGAGCGCGCCGCAGTCGCTGCCCGACACCCCGCTGCCCGAAGTGGCCGCCGGGCTGCCGGCCGAACTGCTGGCGCGCCGGCCCGACCTGCACGCGGCCGAGCTGCGCCTGCGCGAGGCACTGGCCACGGCGGACGCCACGCGGCTGTCGTACTACCCGCGCCTGTCGCTCACGGGCGCGCTGGGCGGCTCCAGCAGCGCGCTGGGCAACCTGCTGGCCAACCCCATCGCCACGCTGGGCGCCGGGCTGGTGCTGCCATTCCTGAACCGCACGGAGATGCAGCTCTCCACCGACATCGCCCGCGCCGACTACGAACAGGCGGTGGTGGGCTTCCGCCAGACGCTCTACCAAGCCTTCGTCGATGTGGACAACGCCCTGTCGGCACGCCGCCAGCTGGCCGAACAAGGCGCGCAGCTGACCCAGTCGCTGGCCGACGCGCGCCGGGCCGAGCAGCTCTACGAGGTGCGCTACCGCGCCGGTGCGGTGGCGCTGCGGCCCTGGCTGGATGCGCAGGAAAAGCGCCGCTCGGCCGAGATCGCGCTGTCGGACAACCGGCTGCAGCGCCTGACCAACCACGCGACGCTCTACCAGGCACTGGGCGGCAGCTGACCGCGGCGGCTCGCGTGGCGCCCATGCCATCCGCGGCGCCCATGCCGCCACGCGGCATGCCGAACCGCCGGGGACGCCAGCCGGCACCGTAGGATGCGGGGCTTGTCCGCTTCCTGGGCCCCGCCGCCCCGCATCCCATGCCCGACTTTCGCAGCGATACCGTCACCCAGCCCACTCCCGCCATGCGCGCGGCCATGCTCGCCGCGCCGCTGGGCGACGACGTGTTCGGCGACGACCCATCCGTCAACGGCCTGCAGGAACATGCCGCCGCGCTACTGGGCTTCGAGGCCGCGCTCTTCGCGCCCACCGGCACGCAGACCAACCTGATCGCCCTGATGGGCCACTGCCAGCGCGGCGACGAGGCCATCGTCGGCCAGAGCTGGCACACCTACCGCTGGGAAGGCGGCGGCATGGCGGTGCTCGGTTCGATCCAGCCGCAGCCGGTGGAAAACCAGGCCGACGGCACGCTGGCCCTGGCCGACATCGCCGCCGCCATCAAGCCGGACGACCCGCACTTCGCGCGCACCCGGCTGGTGGTGCTGGAGAACACCACCGGTGGCCGCGTGCTGCCCACGCCCTACGTCGCGCAGGTGGCTGAGCTGGCCCGTTCGCGCCAGCTGGCCATGCACCTGGACGGCGCGCGCCTTTTCAACGCCGCCGCCGCCAACGCCGAGGCGAACGGCACCGACGTGTACGACGAAGCCCGGGCGCTGGCCGCGCATTTCGATTCGGTGTCGCTCTGCCTCAGCAAGGGACTGGGCGCGCCGGTGGGCTCGCTGCTGCTGGGCAGCCGGGACTTCATCGCCCGGGCACGGCGCACGCGCAAGATGCTGGGCGGCGGCATGCGCCAGGCCGGCGTGCTGGCCGCTGCCGGCCAGCACGCGCTGGAGCACCACGTGCGCCGGCTGGCCGATGACCATGCCCTGCTGCGCCAGCTGGCGGAAGGCCTGGCCGAGGCGGGCCGCAGCCACCCGGTGCTGGCCGGCCGGCTGGGCGTGGCCTCGGCGAACACCAACATCCTCTTCACCGACCTGCACGCCGACGTGGCTCCGGCCTTCACCGACTGGCTGGCGCGCCACGGCGTGCGCGTGACCAGCGGCCTCTACGCCGGACAGACCCGCCTGCGCTGGGTGACGCACCTGGACGTCACGCCGCAGCAGGTGGCCGAGGCGCTGGACTGCGTGCAGAAGTTCAAGGGCTGAGGGGGCCGCCGTGCCTGGAGGCATGGCGGTGCGCCGGATCGCAGGCCAAGCCAGCCGCGCCCCAGGCGATTGCTATTATTTTTATAGCAACATACGCTGATACAGCAAGCGCCGGAGGCCATTTTTGTGTTGAAGCCGGCCGCCTCAGCCGGCGGGCGGATAGTGCCGGCCCCCGAAGATGCCGCTGCCGACGCGCACCATCGTGCTGCCGGCGTGCACCGCGGCCTCCAGGTCGCCGGTCATGCCGAGCGAAAGGGTGTCCACCCGTTCCCAGCCGGGCACCCCGTCGCTGGCCAGGGCGGCGTGCACCTGAGACCAGACGCTGCGGGCGCGTTCATGCACGGCGCGTTGCGCCTCGAAGCCCTCCAGCGCATCGGGAATGGCCATCACGCCCCGCAGCGTCAGGCGGGGCAGCTGGGCCACCGCGCGTGCCAGGGCCACGGCCTCGTCCGTGGCCACGCCGGCCTTGGTGGGCCCGCCATCCACGTTGACCTGGATGCAGACCTGCAACGGCGCCCGGTCGCCCGGCCGCTGCTCCGACAGGCGCTCGGCGATCTTCAGCCGGTCCACCGTGTGCACCCAGTCGAAGTGCGCGGCCACCAGCCGCGTCTTGTTGCTCTGCAGGGGGCCGATGCAATGCCATTGCAGCGGCTGCGGCAGACCCATCGCGGCGACCAGCGCGATCTTCTCCACCGCTTCCTGCACGTAGTTCTCGCCGAAGGCGGTCTGGCCGGCCAGCGCGGCATCGCGCACGGCCTCCGGCCCGAAGGTCTTGGAGACGGCCAGCAGCGACACGTCGCCCGCGCTGCGCCCGGCCTGCGCGCAGGCCGCGTCGATGCGGGCACGCACTTGTTGAAGCTTGTTACCAATCGTCGTCATAATGTTCAGGCCAAGGGTACCAAAAGGCATCCGGCGCACAGACGACCGTATCCATACGACCGAGGGAATCCCGTGGACATCACCCAGCTGCTCGCCTTCAGCGTGAAGAACAAGGCATCCGACCTGCATCTCTCGGCCGGCCTGCCACCCATGATCCGGGTGCACGGCGACGTGCGCCGCATCAACGTCGATGCACTCGACCACAAGACGGTGCATGCCATGGTGTACGACATCATGAGCGACGCGCAGCGCAAGGCGTATGAAGAGTTCCTCGAGGTCGACTTCTCGTTCGAGATCGAGGGCCTGGCGCGGTTTCGCGTCAACGCCTTCAACCAGAACCGCGGCGCCGCCGCCGTGTTCCGGACCATCCCCAGCAAGATCCTCACGCTGGAGCAGCTGAACGCCCCCAAGATCTTCGCCGACCTGGCGCTGAAGCCGCGCGGCCTGGTGCTGGTGACGGGGCCGACCGGCTCGGGCAAGTCCACCACGCTGGCGGCCATGGTCAACTACCTGAACGAGAGCGAGTACGGGCACATCCTGACGGTGGAAGACCCGATCGAATTCGTGCACGAATCGAAGAAGTGCCTGATCAACCAGCGCGAAGTGGGGCCAATGACGCTCTCGTTCG